>Ga0209083_1000328_pt1 | contig 73608 bp, 67 predicted proteins | sample AM7aDNAmetaG_FD_184132 | JGI IMG/M metagenome (GOLD analysis project Ga0209083, IMG submission 184132) | Freshwater microbial communities from Finland to study Microbial Dark Matter (Phase II) - AM7a DNA metaG (SPAdes) (version 3) | ecosystem: Environmental > Aquatic > Freshwater > Lake ... | reverse complement strand
TCCAAAAGAGTCCATTTCGCCTATGGTGTCTTGGTAACTCCAGTCCTGTTCTAGGATGCGGTACATGGCCACAGCGACGCCAGTACGGTCCTTCCCATATGTGCAATGGACAAGGAGAGGCTTAGGTAGGGACGGACAGAAGGTGTTATTTAAGGAAGTTTAGCTTTCGGGTTGGTGAGCGTGCGATCCGTTTTTGAAGGATTAGAGCGTCTTTTATGTTGATGAGTTCTTTGATTTCCGCTTTCCTAACGTTTTTTTCTTTAGCCAGCAATTTAGCGACGGTCATTCTGAGACTGTATGGAGTAATTTTGGGATTAAGTCCTGCTTTATTGGCATTACGTCTGACGATAAAATAGAGTGCGAAGGGGTTAAGTTTTTTCTTTGCGCCGAACATCCAGCAATTATCATCAGTGCAACTATCTTTTTTTAAGCGGTCTGTGACTAAATAGTCCATAATGACATTTGCTGTGTCCATATTGATAATAATAGTACGGTGAGTGATTTTCCTACGAGTTGATCTTAGATGGAGTTGCGCATACTCATCTGTAATTTCCAAGTCTCGGATTCTTAAATTCATCATTTCTTCAGCTTCCATTCCGGTATTCAACAGAACAAAAATAATTGCATATTCGCGAAGAATTGGTTTGGCGGCTTCTAATATTTTCTGGCATTCCTGATAGCTCAAAGTTTTTGTTTGCAGTTTTGGCTGGCGTTTAAAGGTTGGCCGAGGAACTTTTAATGCAGGGTTTTCAGAGATGATTTTTTTTCTTTTTGCGAATTCCAGTAATGAAGAAATCGAACAAAAACAATGATTGATTGTGCTGTATTTGGTATTGACTCTTAATAACTCTTCCCTAAAGGCAAGTAATGCAGGCACAGTGATTTGGTCGAATTCATTTACTTTAGAGAAATCCAGAAATCTTTTAATATTGCGTCGGTATGCATTACGGGTATCGGGTAGTAATCCATCGAAGAATTCTTTTATGAGACTATAGAATTGGACTGACACTCTTTTACTTCCTTATAAACTTTGGCGAGATTGAATAAAAATTTAGCTACTCCTTGAAAATCTATATTATTATCGTTCACTTTTGCTAGAGATTCAACAATAGAGGCTGCGCTGGTTAAAACTTCGCTTTCTTTCATAAAAAGTCTCCTTCATTCTTGCACTACAATACTCATCGAACAGAAATGAAAAAAATAAAGCTATAATTAAAAAGAATTTTCAATAGGAGAGAAAAAAGATGCACGATGTGAATGAAAAAACATATGAGACGCTTAAAGCACTTGATGGCATGTGTGATGTGTTGATGAAGGCGTTACCCTCACAGCAAGGATCGATGTTATCCCAAATCAAGGCTAGTCCAAACGTACCGGATTATAGTCCAGAACAAATTATCCAAGCCAGAGGTGGATCAGAAGCTCCATTGGTTGATGAGCCGTCCGAGCCAACCGAAGGAATCCCTCAAGAGACAATGCCCGTCGCACCAGCCGAGACAGACTTAAGCCAGTACACTCCAGAAAAACTTCACGAGATTCTTACCAGAGCCCTTCCCCATATAGTCAAGATTTTATCCCAAGGCCGTTAAGATAATTCTTCTAGGAGTTTATTGAAAGCCGCTTCTGTGTCCTCTTCTTTAATTTCCGTTCGGTTGCCCATTATTTTAGGCTTAGACGGAGGTTCCATTCTACGAGAAGCGAGAGTGATTGCTGGTTGAGCCTCTACTTCCTTAATTATGTCTTTAAAAGTCATATCTTCTTTTGGCTCTTCAATAACAGCCGACTCTTTTTGTTTTTTTTCAAGTAATTTTATGTAGTACTCAACGACTGAACAATTATCATCAGGATCAGGAACTTCAATATTTTCTAGTGTTTCTGGTTGGGATTCTGGAGGATCTTCTGGTTTAACAATAATCTCCGGTTGAGGTTGAGGTTCTGGCTGTGGTGCTGGCGCGATTGGTGATTCTCCAATAATTTCCAGTTGAGGCTGATTGTCGTCTTTTGGCGTGATATTGGCAATAACGACATCAATTTGTTGCTGTGAGGTTAAAGGTTCAGGAAAAAGGGTTTGGGGTGTTTCTTTCTCCCATAAGTGGATAAGTTCTTTTAAGTCCTTGCCATGAATGACTGGCCTGTTTTTAAAATACGCATTCCATTTCCCTTTATTTGTGTAATAGGCTTTGGATTTTGGTTTTTCTATTTCTATCATTAAAACGTTTGGTCTGTGATAGCTTACTTTAACTGACGGAAAAGTTTCTTTCATTGTGTTGTGAATCATCTTTATTGAATCTGCATTAAATTTAAGTTTTTCTGTTCCAATCACTGCTGCCGAAACCGTAGACTTCCCTTCAAGCCTGTCCACGGTGATTTTTAATATTTCCATTTCCTTTTTTAGTTCAAAAAATTGCTTATTAAAATGTTGAGTCATGACGAATTTGGTTTGATCAAGTTCAGTCTCGACTAAAACATAACAAGCCGATAAAACATCTTTTACATCACAAATCCGTTCATATTTTTCTACTTTTAACTGTCTAAATATTACATTAAAGTTAGCAGTCATCAATGTAGGAAAGACTTGTTTTATTTCCGCAATGGTCGAACCACGCGGGCTATTCCTCAGAGCTGCCTTCACAAGTTCCATCTCGGTTATTGCCATACGTATCCTCGTTATTTTTATGTTTTTTTAAGCTTCCCTCTCGCCAGTCCCATTTTCTCAACAGCTTTCTGGGACCATAAGGACACCACCAGAAATGCCCAGCAGAGTAGTATTCCTTATCGGAAAACATGGATGGCTTTTTCCAGCCCCAACTGACCAGAACGGCTTCCCCTTTACCACATTCATTAATCATCCGGTCGCGCTCACGTCGAGACAGATTGAGATTATTATTTTTTTTGGTCGGAGGTTTGTATTGTCTTAAATCAGGCTCACCGGAACGAATGTATGCCAATCCATTCAAAATCATTGCACTGTCAAAAGTCCCTTGGTCTTCGCTGATAGTTTCCTGAAACGGTTCTAATAGACAGTGATTTTGAATTCCTTCCATCAGGAGAGTATTGGTTGGAAAAGGCAATTCGCCTCCGAAGGGAATAGTGTACCATCGATCAAAATGCGCTTTAATGTCATAAACCACAGCTTCTAAGAGAAAAGATCCATAATTTCCTTCGCTGTTTTTGATCGGCCTTTTTTCAATATTCAAAAAAATCCAATGATTTAAAATATCAAAAATGGCGAAAAATTTATCAGGCATATTATTAAAAAGGTGAGGATTAAATTTAGTTTTTCTAACCAGTTCCTTGGCAAATCCAGGATTGAACTTATAAGGAATGGGGGGTTTTTCGTCCATTAACTTCATAGCATTAATTCGAGTCGATATTCCAATGTCTTCGCTGGAGTCTTTTAATAAGACCGCACATTTTTTTTGAAAGACCCACATCTCTTGAGGAGTTTTAATTGTGCTTAAAAATTGTTTTAGTTTCTCAATTTCATTCATAGGGTTGTGCCTCATGAGAGAAGTAGGTTGACTTCGGCCATAAGGCATGATTAGCTTAAATATAGTTGTTTCGCAATAGAAAAAAAGTTTTCTATGCTGCCATTAATTACATCTCTGTTTTTTTAGAAGCCTTGTATTTTACAGGGCTTTTTTTCTTAAGCTTAGTCTCATCTGTCTAATAATGTTAAACAAATAGGTTTGGTTTGGAATTTGAATATCTGGAAAGAAGAACAGAGGAAAAGCCCCTAGTTTGAATAACTTTCCTTCAGTGACTGCACGTTTAAGCTTGCCATCAATTTCGTCTTGTTCGAGTGGTCGGCCAGCTTGATTTATGTAACCTTGTGCTCCAAAATACATATAAACGTCACTGGCAGAGAAGGGGTGCTTCATTTTTCGGTAAATGACACCTTCTTTTAAGTGGTCCATAAAAGTAATAGCCATAATCGTCCTCGCAATAATTGATTTTAACATAAGGGAGAAAAGCATGAAAATCCGTAAAGGATTCGTTTCCAATAGCAGCAGTAGCAGTTTTATTGTGCATTATGACCGCAATAACAAAACGATTGGCGAGAATGAAATGTCGGATGTGACTTGCGGTATTGGGATTTTATTTAGTGTTGAGAAAGGCTGTTATTTTGAAGACGAACATTTCCATTATAATTATGATCATGGTTATAAGATGTGTGCTGTAAGGGGTATTCTTCAGATGAAAGATGAGCAGACTTTAAAGGAATTCAAGGAAGAAACCATTGAACTATTTAAATCTAAACATCCAGAAATCAAAGAAATTGAAGGCCCTTTTATAATGATGAATGGTTCACTTGGATGGTGATATATGGTTGAGCAAGAACAGTCAGAACCTAAGTATTGGTGTTGTATTTGTGGAGTAATTCTGGAAAGGAATGAGAATTATTGCAATGAATGTCTCAAGATCCTGGAAGAATACCAAGGAGGCAAGGAGAGGTAATCTTATTAGTCCCTCACGAAAGCATTGAGTACATCACCTAAACCTGCATCAAAACCACAAACATCTAAACAGCCAGAATCTGAAGGATCGGCGATGGAAAAGCCAGTAGATGTCATGCCTATTACAATGAGTTTTGCATTCCTTCCAGAAATCTGTCTATACTTTTTTAATGCTTCAATCGGGTGAATACTTCCACAATATGTTTCATTATCAGTCGTAATCACAAAGACATCTACCGGTAATTTATTCTGGATTGCATAAAGTATTGGAAGAGCGCAGTCTGTTCTGGACATTCCTAGCTGTGTTGATTTCTCCATAACGCTTTCAAGAGTGTCAGTTTTGCCAAGAGGAAATCTAATAAAACTGTCCGCGAAGGCCATTGTTTCTACCCAAGGTTCAGTCCTTACGAGCAACATAGCCAGTGCTGTTCCTGCCATAGCTGGTGTGATATTGGTGTTCATTATAGTTTCATAGTGCATACTTCCACTGACATCCATTCCGACCATAAAGTTCTTCCCAGTAGGATTTACATGGCCAAAAGAGGCATAAAAGGCTTCATTAAGGGCTGTTTTAATTCCTTTAGGCTGTCCTAGCAGAAGTTCAAAAGCTTTCAATGCCAGCAAAATCTGAAAGGGATGGACACGTTGTTTTTTGATGTCATCATTATTTTGCAGTTTAGTCACAACTGTTTTGGTGTTGTCGCATAATTCAGAAGTGAACATTCCCAGATTAGCCATTTTGGTAATATTTCTAAGCATAGCGGTCAAAGGCATTTCTGGAAGTAATGTTTTCCAAGTTATTTTGTCGGTGAGAAAGGATGTTGGCAGCATTTCCCAAGTCATTTTGTGTTCTTTAATTAAAGGAATAGCTTCTTTTACGTTTGGTATTTTCTGAACTATTTCAAATGCGGCAATGAGTGGATGGGGAATCACTGCGAATGGATTATCTGTTGTTAGCTTTATATCAATAGGCTTTCCGACTGCATATCTCAGCATGACGTTAATCATCGGATCGTTACTTCCGGCATGACACAAACGCAATACGTCACGGTGTGTCCAGCCATCACGTTGTCGATATTTAAGTAATTGGACAGCAAGTTGGTCTTTGTTTTTGGTCAAATAAAAGTCCGCAACACCACGGCGAAGTCCACCGCTCCATTTGCGCATTTTGTTAACCATCTCGCAAAAGTGAAATAGATGGGTACCGATACGACAGACTCTGTGAATATTGTCGTACACCATTTTCTTTGTTTCTGGTGAGCCATGGGTTGCCGCTAATGCAAGTACAAAAATGGCTGGGTCGTTCTTTGGAGCTCGGCCTGCACGGGATACATCCAAAACGGTTTGCACTACGGTCTTGCCGTCCTCTTTAATGAATTTCACAAGAGCGTCCACATTCTCTTCAGTCAGTTTTCGTTCTTTGACATAGTACGTTCCGCCGGATGTTCCCAAAATCAAAAACCTCATCAATTGGCTCATAGGAGAAATCTGGAAAACATAGCCGTCAGCATTATTTTTCACTTGATTTTTATCAGGAAGAGCAGAAGTTTGAGGAATAGTTTGAGGATTAAAGAAATTGGTATAAATATTAGTCATATATAATAACCTCCTGATAAGTCCGACCAGAATATCCAACGGTCTGCTGAATCATGTGTCGAAAATGGTTTTCAGTTATGACCGTTGTCCAAATAGATTCGCATCGTTTAGATTAAGAGTCAAGCGGGTGATAATACTCTTCAAGAGGAACCAAGTGATAATCATTGTTCATGGTGCGAAAATGCATTTTATCGGCACTCAAGTATTCCATCACGCAGGAAGTAATCCATCCATCTCTGGAAGACAAAGAACCTACCCAAACAGACTCGTCAATTTTGGGTGGAAATGGTTTACAAAAACCCACAGAAATAGCCTCAATCTCATCATTTCGGATAAGAGCAAATTTCATTGAAAGAGTTCTCCCAGAAATTTTCCAAAACAATAGAAAACATAACAGGGAAGTAAGGCTGCAACGATTTGGTCATCATGATCGCCATCATCCCAATTAAAAAGTCCTATCAAAAACGAACCTATTAGACTCCAGATAACCAGGATAGTCATTGCTAAGAGCATAAATGTATAAGCCTCCAATTTTCAATATATGAATTGTCTTGTTTCACGATAATGAAATATGGATTCTCTGTCAATGACGATTATCCTTTGAAATTCTCTCCAGGGCTTCGAATAAAACATTGGCATCAAAAGCTATACGACCAATCTGCTTGCTTTTTGTAATTTCATCTCTGAAGGCGTAGATTGCTGCGAGTCCATATTTTTCCAGCGCTATTTCTGCCGTTTGCCTCATTACAGCCTGGTCAAAAAAGCGTCTCGGCTTTCCTTCCTCAATTTCTGTCTGCTTAAAAATAAAACTCAAAACAGCTGTCGCTGTCATTTTTGTCGCTGCGCTTGCCATTGGCTTCACTCGATGAGGTGCTTGGCTTGGTATTGGCTTTGCTTGGATGATTGATTGATGATCTGGCTGCCGTTCTATCCTTGGTGCTGCCTTTGATTTGGGTTGTTGTTCTGGCTTTGGTGCTGGCATTGGCTCTGGCTGAGGTATTGGTTCTGGCTGTTCTATGACATGTTCAATTATCTTTACCTCTGTTTCAGTTTTTTCGGAAAAAGAGGGAGATAAGGAGGGATTATTTTTGAGGGAAGAAGGGAGGGAGTTCTGTGTACGTTTCGCGGCCCCCTGGGGTTCTTCTGGCGAACCCTCGGGGATTCGTTTGGGGAACTCCTGGGGTTCGTCTAACGGACGGCTTATTTTATTTGTAATTTCCTTAGAACATTTATTTTCTAATAAAATATCGTATTCTTGAAAAATCTTTTCAGTAATGGCATAGGCATTGGCGATTTGTCGGCCTTCATAATATCTATGATGTTTAGTAATATATTTATTATCTTGTAAGAATTTGATAGCTTTAAAAGCCGTGGTGCGTTTCATCTTGCATTTTTTACATAATGTAGTTACAGAAACCCATCGTGTTTCAAGAAAATCACCTCTGAAATCCATTTGCGCGCCTAGATAATGTAGAATACTACTTTGATATATGTCGAGATTTTCGTTATCCCAAATAGCATTGAGACTTCTACCGCCATTGGTTACTTGAAGAGAATATGTCATATAACACCTTTCCGCTTGCAAAGCGATTGCAAAGGTGATACGTTGCCCAATAGGGTATATGGGTGGCGAAAGTCACCTTTTTTTTTGTCTAAACTGACCGGAATAATAAACAATTTGTATAAATAATTCAAATGTCTAGCTTTAATTTTTTGGATGGAAAATTATGGTGGTGTTATTGTTGGATTGGTGGCGGAGAATTGGATTTGCACCAATGATCTCTGGGTTATGAGCCCAGTGAGGTAACTACTTCTCTATCCCGCTTTAGAAATGTAACACCGGCATATTTTAAGGAATCGGCTATTATCAATCAGCAATGAAATGCATGACTATAGATAAAATGCCATGATTAAATGACAGCCATAAGGAGAATAAAGATATGATAATACCGACATTTTTAACCGTTTTTAATCTGATAGCCTTAAATGATGTGAAACCAATTGACAGTAATAAATTATTGGTATTTTTTTGGGGTTCTTGGTGTTCGGAATGTAAGGAAAAGATGGTAGATGTCCTACCAGATATTGCCAAGAAGACTAGCGTAATAACTGTAAGTATGGACAGAAATATCAACCGAGCAAAATATATAATTACATCCAAGAACATTCAAATTCCAGCATTTATCGAAAAGGATGACGACAGAACGTTATCCAAAAAAGTGAAAGTCTATGCAGTCCCTCATTGGGCGGTTTTCATAAAGAAGGCTGACTGGGAATTAAAGGACAGCGGATCAGGATTCAATGAAGAGAAAGTATTGGAGACTTTGAAATGATATTACTAGGATCGGCCTTTTTAGCGGGATTGTTAGCGACATTAAGTCCATGTGTTTTTCCATTATTACCAGTAACTTTAGGATATTTTGGAGTGAGAGAAAACAGATCAAAGCTGATTGTCTTTATTTTTGGACAATGGTTTATGCTTTCGGTCTTGGGAGTTCTGGCTTTGCTGATTGGACAGGTTTTAGGGTTTTCATCAGGTATTCCTTTAGTGAGAATTGGCATGTCAGTCTTGTTCATTCTGTTTGGCGTGGTTTCTTTTTTTGATTGGACACCATCATTTTTGTCAGGACTCAATAACTTTTTTAAGGTAGGTAATATTTGTTCGAATTTATCAGCTTTCCTTTTTGGAATATCTTCAAGTCTTCTCTATTCCCCTTGTGTAACTCCACTGTTAGGATCTGTTTTAGCTATGGCAGCAAGTCAGAACAGTATAATTTTATCTGTTTTAACAATGACCTTATATGCTTTAGGCTTTTCAAGTGTAATTTTAGTTATGGGATTAGGATTTAAGAAAGTCATTCCAAAGAGTGGTAAATGGCTAAAGTATATTCATAAAGTTTCAAGTTTAATCTTAATTGGATTTGGTCTTTACTTGTTGGTCTAGGTCAGGACTGGCTGGGCTCGGCAAGGACTACTTTGATTAAACTTTAAATTTTTAGTGATGTCAAGTCTTGTACAAAAATAACTGGTCTGCGTGGTAGGAATCGAACCTACGATCTTTTGACCCCAAATCAAACACCATACCTCTTGGCTACACGCAGAGAATAAACCTCTTCTAAAAAATACTGGTAGGGAAGGTGAGACTTGAACTCACAAAACATAGATTTTAAATCTACTGTCTCTACCGATTTGACTACTTCCCCGTGTACAGGTGGGAGGATTTGAACCTCCAAAAAACAGTTTCTAAGACTGCCTCGTATTCCAGTTCCGACACACCTGCGCATACAATAAAAAAACCCTGAAGGATTTCTCCGTTCAGGGTTTGTGTAAGAGCCATTAAGCTTTACTCAAAATATACCTAACACGGAGGATGTAATCCTGGCGGTAGACTACTGGAGAGTAATGATGGCAATAATAAGCTTTTCATGAAATCAAAATTTCCTTTTATTTTGCTGATAAAAAAGCAAGAATGGGGTAATTTACCTGATAACCCAATCTTAACGACCAGCACGATAAATCTTAGCATGTCTTCTGGGAATTTCAATACCAGCATTTAAAAAACACCAATTTCTAGCAGCGAAGCGTGAACTGAAAATAGGACTTTCAATATTTTTTTCTTTATTTATTCCTAGATATTTTTCAGTTACTTCGCTCCAAATGACTTTATATCCATCAGGTAAAGGAGTGTAACAGTGTGGAAAATAGATTTCAGTGGGTTGTGAATATCCACAAAGTTGATAATTTTCTTGTCTTTTCTTTCCATTCTGAATAAACCTCGCGTGGAGTTTTTCTTTCCCTGGCTGTTTGAGATATTTGGTAAGCCAGCCGATGGAAGTCAATCCGAGTTTGCGGCAGGTTTGATTCATGGATAAGCCAGTTTCGGCACAGGCGATTACTTCTTCGTCGGTTGGAGCAATAAATTTTGGCATTAGAAATCTTCCTCATCAAAGTGAGGGAATGCATAACATCAAGTGCGAATCAAGGGAAGAGGAGAAATAAGTCTTGGATAAATTCGATTGGGAGAGTACTGGTGGCCAAAAGGTGAGTCGCGGAGATGAAACCTTCGAATTCGTCAGCCTCTTCATAGACAAGCTTGGTTATTCCTTTGTCCTCGAATTTTACAGAATATTGATTTAACAGTTTTTTTACTTGTTCCAGTTTAAATCCAGAAGCGATAAAAAAAGATGTTGTGTCTTTATTTGGTTTGATGATTACGCCTTTTATTTCCATGATATTTTCCTCCTAAAAAACTCTCATTGCTTACAAAAAACTTATCGAACCGTACTGGAAAAGCTTGAGTATTTATTTAACATCAGATAACATTGAAGTCTATTTATTCTTTTTTTATAGGAGAAAATTCTATGCGGCGTTTTCTGGTCATATTTTTGATGATATTTACTCAAGCCTTAGCGTTCGGAAAAGGCGGTTTTTCCAGTGGAGGAGGACACAGTTTCTCTTCTGGTGGTCATTCATCATCCTTTTCGTCTGGCAGGAGCAGCTTTTCTTCCAGTAGTAGTGGACGTTCCTATTCAGCACCGTCTAAGCCCTCCTTTAGCGCCCCAGCAGCAGCATCTAGGCCAAGCAGTACCTTTGATAGTGCGGCGAGGAATGCAGCGCGTAGCAATCAAAGTGCGGCCTCTTACAGCCAATACAAAGCGGTCCAAGCTCCAAAGCCTATTCAGCCAAGCCGTTCTGTTGTCGTTTTGCCAGACAGAACCGTCCGGTCGCAAACGGTTTACAGGACTTATTATTCCAGGCCGATCGTGGTTAGGCATGTTTACCATGACAGTTGGAATCCATATTTTTGGATGTGGTTAGCGGACAGGTCAGCTCATGATCAAGCCATTTGGATACACAATCATCGGGACCAAATTGATGATGATCGTTATCGTGAACTTGTAAATCAGAATGCACAATTGGCAGCCGAGATGAATAGCCTTAAGAACTATCCGAAAGATCCAAATTATGTTCCGCCAGGTATGCAGAGAGATTTAATGTATGTCGATGCTACTCCAAGTCCGACTCCAACCGCGACTATTACACCGACTCCAGTTCCTGCTGCGCAAGAAGACACATCAAATACTGGAAATTGGATTGCTGGAACGATTCTGGCAGTCTTGGCTGGAAGTTTATTGGTATGGTTCGTATTTTATAGAAAGAAGGACTACACGGCATGAAACAGACTCTTTGGGAATATTTACACGAAAGAAAGCCTAACTTAGCCAGTAATCCTTTAAATTTAACTGGGGAACATTTCATTGATATAAACGTTCCTGCCTATAGTGGAATGCATTTTCATGTGAAGGATATTTTGCTTTATATCAGAGAGATTGGACCAAAAGCGTTCACTCATGTTGATTATCTCCTTCAATCGGCTGAACGTGAAGGAGAATTAAGGTTACGAGTCATGGATGGAGAGAGATCGTTTTTGATATTGGAAGAATTGGATAGCTTTCCTTTTGATGAGAATTTCCAAACGGTCATTGATGATGCAATCCATACTGGCTTTAGAATTGATGAGGAAAATAAGATTTTTTACCGGGAAATCCAAGAACCTTATTTAGCAAAAATCCAAAGAAACTCAGATTTGTTAACATGGCAATCTAGTTACTGGGATTTCATTGGTGATGGTTTTGTTTTTGTGGAGCGGCGAGAACATGATGGATGGTTTACAGTCTTTCGTGGCTTTGAAGTCCTTCCGAGTGATATTTTGATTATCTGATTCTGGGTACTTGACTGGCTGTTCAGTGCCTTTAGTCTTTTAGAAGAAAATATGATTGCACAGGTTATTCCTCATATAATATAAAGGTACGACTTTTAAGGAGTATGGTATGGTTATATTTTTATGGTCAATTTTATTTAGTATGATGGCTATTTTGACCTTTTTATTGCCCTTATATCGGGAGGTTCAACGTGGCTACAAAATTTTACGTTAATCCGAACTACAATTGGTATTCGGAAGAACTTCATCCTGATGTTAAGACACAAGCGCAGAAAAAGGGTGTTATTGGATGGACAGGTGAACATAATCTTTATCAGGGCACGCCGACAGGTAAGGTAATTTATCCAGGATTTGAAAATAATCCTCATCTTAACTCACCAGACGATCACCGCAGAGCCGCAACGTCACTTCACAATCGCGCAAAGCGGATACAGCAAGCTTTGGCATCACGGAGAATCCCAGAGCAGGAAATGCCAGCTGTTCAAAAAGAATTGGCAGACATTGAGAACCAGCGAGATCAGCATGTCAAAGCGTCGGTCCCAGCAGTGGTGAATCCCGCAATGGTAACAGCCAAGACAGAACCGAGGCCAATGTCATCCTTACTTAAATCACTTCGGGCAAAAAGAATGTCTGGAATGTAGATTTAACGATCAAAATATTCCATTGTTTATCTTTATTTGCGGCAAGAGTGTAAAGATTATTTTCAAACCAAAGATTGCCAGCCTTACAATGCCAGACGCTTGTAATTTTGCCGAAAGACGCTATGATTGCTATGAGGTCAAGAGTATAAAAAAGACTGAGAAGTAAAAGCGTGATGCGCATTTGCCATGTGATACAGGATTCGAATATGCCTAGTGTAAATAAAAAAAGGAAATATTTCTTATTTACTTTAGCGTAATAAAGTTGATACATATATTTTTTTCTCCTCTTCTTCTATGCTCACACACACTTAGCTTTTCGGACGGATTTGGAAAAACTTAAGGGGAGGATTAACTCGTGAAAATTGATACTGAAGGACTGATGACTATTTATGAGAGTGACGAAGAGATTGCATCTTTGGGAACTTTAATTTTAAGTCGAATACAGGTAGAGCAATGGATTCCAAAAGAAAAATATCCTTTAATCTCAATAAGGGATGTGTCTGAATCTCCTTTATCTGGTGAAGTCAAACAAAAATATCTTGAAGTTTTGGATTTATGTTTTTCCGATGTCATTGAGTCTTGTCTTCATCCTTCACGGGTTTTAATTTCCAATGACGATGCAGAAAATCTCTATAATTTTTTTAATAAGTGGATTGATAAACCTATGATCATTCACTGTAAGGGAGGAGTGAGTCGTTCGGCAGGTGTTGCGGTGGCCAAAGGGATCATGGAACACGATTGGCTTTTAGTCTCGAAAATTATTTCTTCAGATAAATTCTCTCCAAATCCGACCGTCATCAGAAAAATGCTTGCTTATACTGACATGATTGGCGACAATCCCTTAAAACGTATCATTTAAGCCCAAGTAGACTATCCCTACCTAGACTGTTACGATCCAGATAGGGGGATCGACACATATGGAAACACCAAATTTAAGGCTCGTTGAGCCAAGTCCTAAGTTTTATTGTGTTTTTTTAAAAGAAGGTGCCGTAGTTAGGGTTCAAGCCGCATGTTATACCTGTACGGATTACGGTTCGTTTGCTTTTTACCGTGAAGATATTGAGCTGGTTAACAGGGCATACCTAAAGCAATGTCCACCCAGTGCAATATTCGAAATTCCGAGACGGGATGTTCATTCTATTGCCGAGGATGGAATTATCTCTATAGAAAAACTGAAAAAAAGCCAAAACATTAAAAAAGTAAAAAAGGCTGTTACAAAAAAAACGAAGTCGGTCCTAGTGAAAAAAAAGGCTCAAGGAAATTGAAGTTCCTGCGATAAGTATAGTAGGCAGTATAAGAGGAGTCCTACTATGCACTACAAGAATGAAAAAGAAATAATCATTGAAAAATTAGATGAACTGATTGGCCGTGGTGGTGGTTTTGCAAGCCAAGACCCAGAGGTTGGACGGCTTTGGAGAGCCAAGCTAGCATTGTTAGGCCGTGATGGTGATGATGTTGACGCAGGTGAAGAGAAAAAAAATAAAGAAGAAGTCTTGGTTAAGCAGTCCGTAGTGGATGAGTTTGCAAAAGCTTATCAGTTTCTTTTAGGCTTAAAGGGAGAAAAGGATTTATCCAAAGCTGTTGCTGGACTGATAGAAGTGATAATATTCCTTTTTACCATAGTGACAGCTTTATCAACACGGGAAGCAACAAGAAATGACAGCAATAGTGACCATCATGCATAATGATAAACCAATTATTCATATTCATTCTGAAGGCTTTTCTTATGCGGCTAAGCTTTGCTATGTGAATTTTAAGCCTTTGCGTGGACCGATGGGAATGCCAGTTTATTCTCGCACCAATATTAGTTCTTTGAAGCTGGCAATTTTAGGCTCACTGTTATGGTTAAAGAAGAATAGTTCAATGGATATTAATTCTTTTATCACGGTTATAGAGGAGGGCTGAGATTATGTATTTAGTCGAACAGGTATTGAATCAATCACCATCTTTGTCTTGGCAGGAATGGATTAAACAGGATTGTTCGGCTCAGATTGAAGATGTGGTTTTTCATTTTTTGATGAGTTTACGTTGTGAAAACACTCGAACTAATTATGCAAGGGACTTAAGAGAGTTTTTCAAATTTATTAAAAGTATGCATATCACCATAACCGAGATAAGCCAAGTTAATGAAAAAATGATTTTACTTTGGCGAGAAGAATTGGGTAACCGTCATTTTATCCATGAAGGTAATCGAAAACACACAGTCAATTCCAGTATTGCTAGGACAATGTGTGCTTTGTCTTCGTGTCTAGAGTTCGCTTTAAAGAGAGGCTTAATCCAGAAAAACCCGGCAAGATTGGTTGAATTACCTCGAGTGAAACAAGAAGGAAAAACCAATGCACTCTCCGAGAATGAAGTCAAAGAAGTGCTGGCATTAGCGAAGAACAAGATGGAAGAAAAGGCTCAAACTGATAGATCCTATAGGTCAAATGCAATGAATTATGCAATTATTTCAACTCTTTTATCAGTAGGAATGAGGGTTGATGAGCTTTGTGAACTTCGCATCGGTGATATTGAAATCCAGCCAGAATACACACGACTGCACATGAGGGTAAAAGGTGGGGAATGTCATTCTCCTATTATTCATCCTCATACTGTCCAAGTCCTACAAGAATATATTGAAAAGTTTCGAATGAAGGCCAGCAGAGACGATTTCTTATTTACCAGAGCACAAAACACTTCTAAAAGAAATAAACTTGGCAGAAGTAGTGTTGCCAGACTTCTTCAAAAACTTATAAAGGAAGCTAAGATTGAAAAAAGAATTAGTCCTCATAGTTGTAGGGCTACTCTGGCTACTTTGCTTCATAAAAAAGGAGTTCCTATCGGGGAAATCCAAGATTTATTAAACCATAAAAAAATCACTACAACCTCACTTTATATAAAAAAAGCCGATGAAATGCAACAAAGTGCGGCTATAAAACTTGATGTAATAGGACTTTAATATGAATATGATAAAAGTAAAAGTGATAATTGCGATAACTTTAGTAACGTTTGCTGCGGGTATTTGTGCATTTCTCGCTCATAAATATCTAAATATAACTGGTCAGCATCACAATCATTGCTCTTGTGTTTGCAACGATTGACAAATAAAAAAATCTATCTTATTCTATAAGCGCAATGGTCGATGAGTATTGTTTATCGGTTAATAACTGGCTTTTGCCAGTTTAGCAAGTTCAAGCCTTGCGAATGATGTGTGCATAACATCATCTTGACGATCTCACCTTTTTATCATTGCGAATTACAGCGGTCGAGTGAAGTTGGTTATCGATACAATACGTGGGGTTTTTAGAAGTGCCAAGGAGAAATTTGAGGCATGACTGTATCACCACTGTCAGCCAGAGTGAGACTGGCAAAAATAGATTGCATACTTGTATGTGATCAGTCTGGATGAGAAACCAGATAACTATCTTGTGGCGAAAAAACAAGATGACCTTCCTTGTCGTGACTATACGAAAAAGCCTATCATATCAATCTCCTTTCTATTTAAATGTACTTATGACAAACGAACATCCTATTTGAAAAAAGAAAATCTGGTATTTCCCATAAATTTCAATATCATTCGATTTCAGATAAAAATAAAAAACTAACAAGGAAAAATCGGGAAAAAACAAGATCGAAAATTTGACAGTGTTATGAAACAGGGATATTCACTACATATAGGATATGGAGGTGTTTTTTATGAACAACGACATTTGTGCGTTCAAACATAAAGATGAGATAGTTTGTCGAATAATTAGAATCCAAAACTGTTTTGGATGGGTTGCTCCATTTAATTTTTTAAACAAAATTCAATTATCAGAAAAAGTTGCTGTATCAGAGTGTGGATTTGATTCATTAATTGACGTTCAGAAGGCTGCGATGTTATGGCTGAAGAATTATGCTGGCATTCGTTTATCGGAAATCAAATTACACAATACGTGCCATTGGAATGATCCCAAACATGAAAACACAGCCGGGTGGAATAGGCTGGAAATGAAAAGAAACAGGGCAAAAAGACCGCCACCGATTGTTATGACGATGCAACAAATTGGAATGACTGCCAGAAGATAATTCCTTTTCCTATCCTCTTGAATTAAAAGAGTTTTTGTTCGAAATCTATTAATACAAAAAATCCTTGACATCAATTTTGTGAAATTATATATAGGTTTTGATCTGGAAATAATATTTTCCGAATTAACAAAAACTTTTCATTGAGAGGTGTAACTAAGTGAAAAAATTATTCTTAGCACTACCTGCATTTTTAGTATCTTGTTCCAATAGTGGAGGTGATAATTCTAGTGCTTTAAAAGGATTGCCTATTTCTGTTCCGGTAGATGCAGCAAACTTGGATATCGGGAAAGGTGTTAATACCCTAACAGGAATTTTGCCAAATTATGATATGGCATTCTGTGTTAAACGCGCTTCTATGGGATATACAGGGGGTACCGGTGCGAATTCCACAGTTGAAGTCTATTGGCTTAAAGATCAAAATGAACTTTCCAGAATTGTAGAGTCAGATTTTTCTCTCGAAGTTGGCATTAACGCTTCTATTAAGAAAAATCTTATTGGTGCAACCTATAACAGCACAACCAAAAATATTGCAGAGTTTCGCTTAGAATCAACCCATTCTTACGCACTAATGACAGCCTCTCGAATTTTTGCAAGCAATACTATGTCAGATTTCGACGTGGACCCCAAAATTATCGACATCTATTCTAAACATCCAGAAGATTGGTTCGATAGCTGTGGAGATGAATTCATTTCATCTTTAATTTCAGGCATCGTCGCTTATGGGCTTATTGATTGCGAAGCTACCAGCGTCACTGATAAAGAAAAAAATGAAAAAGTGATACAAGCTGGAGTAAATAGTTGGTCAATCCATGCTAACGTCAAGGACACTAAATCTTTAGAAGAAATGCAGAAAAACGTAAGTGGTGCTTGCCATATTTGGTATTACCATCTTGGTGGCAACGGAACGTTATCAATCGCTGGCGATAATATTAGCGCTGCACCTCAAATTTTCTTAGACTATGTAGAAAAAGCCCCTATTGAAAGCGCCAAGCTAATGAAAGTTGGCACCACACCATACACCATGATTCAAAATTTGGATTTTAAAGAAAAAGTTTTACCGAAAATTAAACATGACTATAATGCAGAGAAACAATTAGTTCTTACCGGTCAACAAAACTTCAATGAAATGTTCAATCAATTGACTGGCACTGAATTGCTTTTGGCTAAATATAAAAAAGATTATAGTGGAATCTCTGAAACTGAATACAAAAAACTTCTTTCAAAAAAGATCGATCTTGAATATAACCTGCAAAAACAAGCTGATTTTAACTATAATTGTGCCAAACATCCCAATATTTCCTCAGCGTGTAATCCAGATGATGGCTGGCTTTAAAGGAGTTTGCATATGAAAAAGTTATTAATTGGGCTTGTGCCGTTATTGGGTGCATGTGGAACACACACAGATGCTCCAAAGGCTGATTCTAAACCCGGTACTCTGGAAGTCATTCAATTGATGGGCGAACGCTATCAGCCACTCGTCGGTGCTGGAGTAAACTCCCTGGTTGGCCCTTACACTCACTACGATTTTCCCAAGCAAGTGTCATGTATCAAACACAGCGCTTATGTTGCCGACCCAATGGCACCTAACCCTAAATTTGAAACAGCCTATTTGGATAATCAAGAAGCACTATCCAAATTCGCACCTACCGACTTTAATATTCTCCTGGCGACCTCTAGCAACTTTAAAAAAGAAAAAGTCCTCACTGATGGCGCTATAGATAGTATTTTTGAAAAGCTACTCAGCACTGATAAATCTTATGTGTTCATCCGATCCTCTCAACGACATCAAAAGTTCTCTTTCCTCAATCGCGAGTTCGATGCACAGACTTATCAATCATTACTTCAAGTTCCAGCTTTCTTTGATACCTGCGGGGATGCCTTCATTGAAAGTTATGAGTTCGGAACGCAGGCCGAGATGCTTTTAGAATGCCCGAAAAACTATACAGATGAATTAAAGGTTTTGGCTAATGATTTAGAAGAGGGTACTGCTAAGGATAAAATTCAGGCGTTTTTAAATAAGCATCCTGAAGCGATTTGTAAACTATATCTTCAAACCGCAGGCTTCAATGCTAAAGGATTGCCAGATGCCTTGGCGTCGGTACACACATCTAAAGATTCTCAGTTACTGAAAACCAACACACTTCCTTATTTGAATCATATGGAAAATGCCGCAGAATTGATGGATAAACCCGAAATAGTAAATCAATTAGATCGCAGTATCCAGAAAAAATATCTCGAAAAAAAGCTATCTGAACAATATGACTTATTGAAAAATAACGGCGATATGAATACTTTCAGGCATAACTTAGTTCTCATTGAATCTTGTTTAAATAAAAGTTCTAAAACAGCCCCATGTCATGATTGGTGATTACATGGTGGATAAACAATTAACATAAAGGAACCATATATGAATTTTAGGACATCTCTTGCATTAACTTTGGCACTGGTATCAACAACGGCTTTAGCCGATGACACTGCATTTACATGGAGTTGCTTACGCCCATTAAAAGGATATATTTCGAGTAATCCAAATAAATCTGTTTACAAATGCGTCTATACCAACAAAAATATCCCATACAATGCGGCTCTTGGCTACGACCTTACCAATGTCGATTCAACTCCTCAAGAACTTGTTATGCGCGAGGATTTAAATGGCGATCCTTGGTGGGGATACTGGTACTCAGATAAATTTCTCTGTGAAGCTCAAAAGATGAGTAGTTCAAATGATATTGGTCAAATGAAAGGTATGTGGAAGGGAGCATGGCCAAGAGGTCGAGTTGAGCCATCATTTCATCCGAGTGTTGACGATATTATGGGAACTTGGTTCGACAATGAAGCCTCTCTAAGATCACAATATGCCGGATTAGATGAAGCCATGATCCGCAAAAATATGCTGTTTCAAGCAGTGGGATCTGCCTCTGGAATGTTTGGCAAAATCGCGGCTGACCAAGCGAGCTGCGCGGCTCATTTCGAACAATATGATGTATTGCTGATGCAATTTCAAAATGAGGCTGAAGCCGCTGCTCGCCATATTGCAGATTCAGCCGAGGCCGCTACCAAAGCTAAAGTATGGGAAGCTTTCAATACCATAAAACGATGCTTGCGTGCAGTCGATCCGAATAAAGGTGGACTTAACGATCAATTAAAAAGCTGTTCAAATGAATTCTACAATACATTAAAAGTGATCTATCCAAATTAACAAGAAAGGATTTTTTAATGAAGAAAATATTACTTATGGTTTCTGCCGGAATTTTGATTGTATCTTGCGGTCAAAGCGGCTCTGATCTTAAAGATGACATTGGCCCTTCGAACGGTACTTTTACCAGTTGTCAAAAATATGAAACTAAAACATATGACAAAATCGACTTTGGTTGCGCGAGTGATGCTGATACAGGTTCTTTTGGTGGTGGTGTGGTCGGTCCTGGGCAACGCCAATACATTCAGACATGGGGAATCAATTGTATGGAAAAAACATATAAAGACGGTAAAGAAATAGATTCCAAAAGAGCTGATGATTATGTCATTTCTGAGAAAAAAGGTGAATGTGAATGAAGGAGTTTAAGGAAGATCCACAATATAGATTAGATGAATATCAAAAAGAATTGGATAATCCCGACATGATTAAACAGATTGCAGACCGTGCGGCTCATCAATACGATGCGGGCTATTTCGCAGGAACTTTCTATTCATCTTCTTCTGTTTTGACCAAGAAACAACAGACATTTAAACTAGATGTTATTGTCTTAGTTTCGTTTATTACTCTATCTGGAAGTTCTTTTTTTATCTCAGAAAATCCTTGGCTTTGGATAGGCTTATATATTATTTTGTATCTTAGCTATTTGTTTTATTTTCGTAAAAAACTTACTAACCAGTGAAGAACTTTTCCTTTTCCAGAGATAGTATTCCTCTTCCTTTTTGTCCTTTATCCGTTACAAAAGAAAATGAAGCAGTGCAGGCTGTGGATTCATCATCAACGGTCACTTCATTTATTTCCTTAAAGACATCGGCAAGTTTTGCTTTGGTCTGTTCAGTGCGAGTGAGCTTTTTTTGTTTTTCTGCCATTTTTTTCTCAAGTGCTTTCCGTAACTCTTCCTCGGAATGATCTTCGAGACTGACTACGAAGCATTTGGAAAGTTCTTTTTCTGCCCCTTTAATGATGTTAAACAATTCCTTATCAATATATGACTTGAAGTACATAAAAAATCTCCTTGAATGTTATTAAGTTATTGGTGTTTTTAACATAAGCTTAAAAAAAAGTTGTCAAGGGATGTCGCCAGTATGGAAGTCCATAAGTGTCTTGCCGCGTGATTCTAAGTCCTTCATGAATCTTATTTCCGGCCGTTTAAGGTCATAGGTACTGTTTCTCGTCTTAATCTTCATATTTTTTGTATCGAAAGTTTCAACCGCAGAAGTGGTAACGATCTTTCCATCTCGAAAGTTTGGATTGCCGTATACCTTACCCGTAATACAGATGAAATTTTCTGGCTGCCATACTGACCAATCATGTAGTTCCATTAATTTGTCCTTTTAATTTCGATTCGAGTTCTTCAATCTTATCTATAAGCGCTCCGATCAAATTATCGCCGGTTAAGTCTCTCCACGGTTCGCCATACCGGAATGCTTCGAACCGGTAATGCTCACCATATTCACTTTTATAAATCACATATTTATCTTCATATAGTTTTAATATTTTCACAGTAAAACCCATCGTCCTTTATTTTTTAATATCGTATTTAGTTTAGCTTTAGCTATATCGCGGTCTTGTCCGAATAAAAGCAGACAAGAAGGAAATGGTGCTGGTGAGTTTTTTTCAAGTCTGCCAAATTTAAGTCTGCCTTTAAAGAAGAAACACCATATTCCTTCTGGAACAAAATGGAACCAGCGTGTATCTACTCGAGCAGGAATTAATAGACAGACAAGTTTTGCGTTATCATTTTCGGCGATACATTTTTCAACAAAATCTCTTCCAATGTTATAGGGAGGATTTAAAAAGCCAGTGAGATCCGTCCAGTTTTCAAGGAGAGAGTCATCGTCTTCGGAGAAATAGTGTTCACAAAGAGTATTATCCTTATTGGCAGCCAAATCAATATCAAAGTGAAAAACTGAATTGAGTTGTTCAAATAGGTCGAGGGGTGTAGGCCAACCATTCCAGCCTCGGCTAAGAACGACATCATTGCCTTTCATATTATTTTTACTCCTCCAAAGATAGTCTTTTCTGCATCCGTTGAGCTGACAATATCCATTGAGAATGCTAATGTTGTTGGATCTAAATGAGGAAATTCTTTACCTGCTCTTGTAAGTAATGTGATCAATCTTTTTCTCTCTCTTTTTAGCGCATCCCGTCCTGCCCGAACTTTATTTTCCTCAAGTACTTTACATTTTTCAGCTTCTGCGGCTAGTAATTTCCATAGATAAAAATGCTTTTCATCACCGCGTTTCCAGCCAGTTCCACCTTTATATTTAATAACAAAATCAAATTTGTCTTTACTAAGTTGATTATGATGAACGCAAAATCCAAGCATATCTCTTAATTCAACTTCAATTGGGGTAAGATCAGCTGACATATTTAATCTCCATGATCGCAAGATCCTTCGTAAATAATTTCTTGACTGTTTTCGATAAGTGTTGCGGTTACCAATTGTCCATAACCGAAAATTCCAGTTTGAAGTAGTCTATTCACATCATTTTGAGTGACAGGGAAAGAACTACTGGCGATTTTGTAAACACCATTCCAGCGATAATAAGATGCAAAGACTGTTTCACTATTATATTTTGTTTCAACTAAATGGATAATATTTCCATCAAGATCAATGGTTTTTTCATGTAACATAGAGTAACCCTCAGTGCCGATTTTCAAAAAGGATATCACATCACTGGCATTAAGGGAAGGACAAGAGGAATAGGTGTAGGTGAAGGCAAAGAAGTTCCGCTGATCATAATTCCGCTGGCCAAAGTCGCAGTATAAAAAGCTGTGGCAATTTGCATAGCCCTAACTTTATCTGGCATTGATGGGGGAGTCATGGCCGCAATAAGGGAAGCCATCAGTGAAGCCTGTGCTGCGGCTATTCCGACCATTGAAGGCGTGACTGAAGCAATAGCAGAAAAGGGTGGAATAGGAGGACAGGGTGCCCAGATTGCACTTCCAATATAGGCGAACCATGCATTAGCCAGCAGAGAGCAAAATGGTGCTGGTGTGGGTGCTGGCGGTGCGGTTACTGGTGGAAATGAGGCTCGGTTTAAAGTTACGGTCGCAATGTTATAAGGAGATGCGGCGGAAAGTCCTTGGGTGTTTTGATCGACCCACTTGCCCCATAACATTGGCTGAGTATCTACGGTCACATTCTTGTAAAAAATATCTTCATAGCTTGAAGACCAGTCACTCACCGGTTTGATTGGCATTTAATTTCTCACTTTTAATCACTTTATCTGGCAATGTTCTTACTATTTTTATTTTATAATATGGAACCAAAGAGGAAAATGATTTAGTTTGTTCCAGCAAACTTTTCAGCATAATATTTGCGGCTTTATAGTATTGGATAAATTGTGATTCATCGATCGGCTTAGATTTTCTGGGTTCATGTGCGTCTGGTTCGTCAGTAGGGAAAAGATAAATAAAATGTTTGGACTTTTCCGTGTAGAAAACAATGCCTGAACTTTTGGTTTTAAATGCGACTTTAGCTATGCCTTGCAGCCAACCAATGTGATTTGCCGTTAAAGGTCCAAGTCCAGTTTGGTTACGGATAAGCTTTTCAATCATTTTTGTCCTCTTATGAAGGAAGAATTACTAACAAAGCATCACGAATTTTAGGCATGGAATTTAGGACTCGGCTGCGCAGTGGCATTGTCTTTTTATTTGGTTCTTTAGAGATTAATTCTCCATGAATGATAGCTTGGCTGTACAATTGGTCATCATTCATTACTTTATCAATATAGGGCAGCCATGAATCTGGCATTTCAATCTGGCCTTCATTGTCGCTTGTCATGGCAAAGTCCATAAATTCCTTATCCATTCGTTTCATCAGTTTGGGTGATTCTGGCGGAACTAAGATTTTAAGCTGTAATGCACTATTGATAAGATCAAAAAGAACTGAGCCTAGTGAGAATTTTAATACAATATTATCTTTCATTTCCTTTATTTCTGCAAGTTCCATAAAGCTATTTTTATTTTTTTCATATTCAGCATTCTTAGTTTCAAAGTCTGGATCATCACTGGCAGGTGGCGGAACTCCAAAAAATACAAAGGCAGGCGCGGTAAATGTATCAAATGTGTTTGTAATAATCATTCAAATATTCTCCTTAGTCTTGAAATTATTGTTGTAATTAATAATAAGCCAATGCTCTTGGATAGTCAACGACTTGGGATCGCACATTAAACGGTAAAATGTTAGTATCTGATATATTTACGAGGAATTCAAAATGGCAACACCAGGCGTAAGCATGAACATTGGCGTGTTCAAGGACCTTTCCAAAGAATTAGATACCGTTGGAGCAAGTACGGACTTATTTAAAGGGAAGGTCGTTGATTTAATAAGACAGCTAGAAGGACTTTCTGGAATTATTAGTACACTCCCTGGTGGACTGAACTCTCTAAACCAACAAATGCAAGCAGGTGGAGGCCAGTTTTCCTCTCAAAATATCAATCAATCTATCCTTCAGCCACAGCAATTTTCACCAGTATCAAAACCAGTAACTCCTACACAGACCGTAACGCCAAAACCAGTAGAAATGCCAACATATAAAATTGTTGAAACACCTGATTGGCGAGACTTGGCGAAGACACAACATCAACAACAGCATCCTAACTTAGCCACGTCACTTATTGATGGTGCGACTGGAAAAGAATTGCCAGTTAATCGTAGAGAGGCTGTCAATCTCACTCCTCCTTTGCCTCCTATTCCTCCCTCATTTAAAACAGGGACGGATCAGACTTCACCTATTTCTGTTTTAGAAACGTCAGGTCATTTGGCAACAATGGCCAATTCTTTAGGTCGAATCCTTATTGAGACAGAACGTAATCGAAAATTATTGGAGCAAGTAACTACCTTTCGTCCTATTTCTACGCCTTCCACACAAGCTCAAGGCGGGACAACAGGAGCCGGGGGAATACCAGAACCACCGCCTATTTCAAAAGCAATACCGACTGATGAACAACAGAGGAATTATGATTTAGATCGAGACTATTATCAAGGGTTACGACAAAAACAAAATGTTGGAAATTGGTCTAATCGGGCTGCTATCGCTGCTGGAATTCTGCAAAACACAGCAAATTTAGGCCGGACTGGATTCAATATTTATCAAGGCATGGAAGCACAGGACATAACCGCACAAAGGGAAATCCTAGCAGGTCAAGGCGCATTGGCTCAGAAAACGTATTCCCAATTTGCAGGTCAATTTGATTTATATAATGCGCGTAATTTAATGAAATATGGCGGTAATATTCTTGCGCCTGGAATGTTACAATTTGCAGGACAAGAAGGATTCCAAAGAGCGAAACAGCAATCTTTTGAAGAATTAGCACGGGAACAACAATTAAAAGAAACCGGCTTAAAGACTGAAATGACAACTGGCGGGTTATCTGCTGGTGCTGAGTTATTAGGGTCAGTTGCAGCAAAAAAAATGATAGCGGGAGCAATTGCCGGAAGTGCCGTTGGGACAGCCATTCCTGGATTCGGTAATGCTATTGGTGCCATTGCTGGTGGGTATATGGCTTATGACGCTATTAAGTCTTTTGAGGGGCTGTCTTCGACTTATGCGACACATCCTGCTCTGGAAATGACAGGCGGACGAGCCAACACTTTAGTCGGACAGATGGCAAATGCGGTTTTCGGAACGAATGAAAGTGCAGATATTGCCGAAAGGACGAGACAGAAATTTGCGGTAGGGCAAGCTAATGAAGTTATGGATAGAGCCCGTAGTCGCCAGGAAAACGAGATAAACCAATTTCCTTTACTCGAACAATCTTTACAGCGGGTCCAAGACTTAAGGCAGATGCGATTTGCTCAAGCTGGTGCACTGGGAAACTTCGCAGGCATACCTATCCCAGCAGTGGATAGAGACATTCGGTTTAAATTAGATTCAGCCTTCAATGTGAGTGAAACGGCTTATAAGCAGTCCTTTGATCGGGCAACAAAAGTCGCAGAAGATGCTGGGGTTCGTTTTAATCAGCCTCCTCGGAATACCCTTACGGATCTCAGAAGGACTTTAGACGAACAAACTTTAAATCGTAGAAATGTTTTTCAAGAAAAAGAAAAAGTTGATATAAATGTTGCAGATCAGCAGCAGATATATAAAGAAAAAGCGATTGAAAAAGAACAAACAATAAAGAATGATCAAGCCAGATTGGAAGCACTTTTAAGAGAACAAAGTCGCTTGCCAAAGACAGGAATACTAGAAGGACTTTCTCCAGATAAAATCAAAAATATTGCTAGAGATTTTCAAAATATAAATACTGATAAAAGACTTTTAGAACAACAATTAGGGGAAGGTGCTTTTAAAACCATTCCTGGTGAAGATTTAGTAAAACAAGAAAAAACTCAATCTTCTTTAAATGCGGATATCATAACTGCCAGAACAAAATTAAAAGAAGATCAAAACCGAGCCTTGCCTGTTCCAACTTTATTTCCACAAAATGATGCTGCCAGATCATTACAGGAAAATGATGCAGATCAGCAGCAGATATATAAAGAAAAAGCGATTGAAAAAGAACAAACAATAAAGAATGATCAAGCCAGATTGGAAGCACTTTTAAGAGAACAAAGTCGCTTGCCAAAGACAGGAATACTAGAAGGACTTTCTCCAGATAAAATCAAAAATATTGCTAGAGATTTTCAAAATATAAATACTGATAAAAGACTTTTAGAACAACAATTAGGGGAAGGTGCTTTTAAAACCATTCCTGGTGAAGATTTAGTAAAACAAGAAAAAACTCAATCTTCTTTAAATGCGGATATCATAACTGCCAGAACAAAATTAAAAGAAGATCAAAACCGAGCCTTACCTGTTCCAACTTTATTTCCACAAAATGATGCTGCCAGATCATTACAGGAAAATGATGCAGATATTCAAAAAACCAGAAACCAAATTCAAGAAAACCTGAAAAGACGAAATGACATTTATGATTTGATGAAAAAAAATCCTATGATGATCAATGAAATATCTAAGCCAGGACTTGATTATGCAGTGGAAAGTTATGTAAAAGACCCAACACAACTTAATAAATTCTTACTAAAAGCACAGCCTACAAATTTAATGGCAGCAAAAACAGGATTAAGTGATACAGTTTCACCTGTTGCGGCCACTCAAGCTTTTATTGAAAGTAAAGCTAATGAGTTAAAGACATCAGAAACCGCAAAAAAAGCTGCTGAAAGTCTAGCTCAACAGAATGCCGCCGATCAGTCTCGTGCCGCATTTACCAAAACACAAGATAATGTTTTAAGCAGACTTATGGAGAAAAATGAAGCTGGCAATTTTGTGAATATGCCGTTTGCCAATTTAGGTTTAGGAACGGCAGAAGTAGCACAGCGAGCTTATGCATATCAAAACATTCTTGGTGTTCGACAGATGAAAAGAACTGAAGATGTTGTTGGCCGTGGTGCAGAAAACTTACCTCCAGGAGTGCAAGGGCCAGAAAGAAATTTCGGTCCAGACCAGACTTTTATGAAAATGAATAGACTTTCCCAGTCTGGTGTCGGATCTTTTGAACAATTAGCAGGGAACGTAACCACACTTCAACAACTTCGTGGCGGAACTACCCAACAAAATGAACAAGCTCTTGAAACAATTTTAGCCAAAGGTGTTAAAGCCGGATTTGAAGGAAGTCGATTAAGCCAGAACTTAGTTAATTTAGTTACCAATATTTCTGGCAATTTAGATTTACGTTCGACTGGCGGCGTTACTTCTCAATTATTAGAAGGAGCAAGGCTTGCCGGTGCTGGAGTTATTAATGAACGGAATGTGAGGGAATCCGCTGCTGGAATTCAAAAGATGGCTGAAATTACAGGACAAAAAGAAGGACCGATGGCAGCACTTCGTCTTTCTGGAATTTTAAGTTCTGGTATGCGGCCCGGTCATGGTGCGGAAATTCTTTTTAATAAGAATTCTATTCAGGCTCGTGATCTTGAACAGCAAATTAATCAGCTCGCTCCAGGAAAAGGAACTTTAGCTGAAAAGATTGAACAACTAAAAAAAGATCCTGATAAAATTCAAAATCAAGAATTACGTGCGTTGGTCAGAGAAAATGATGCGGCTAGTCTCGCTAAAGGAATAGGTAATGTCGAAGGGCTTTCCCAGAAATTAATGTCCCAAATTTATGATCTTTATGCTGAGCCAGGACAGAGACTTGAAGATAAAATAGAAAACATTAAGAAATTAGGTGCTAGTGGAAAAAATGTTGATGCAAAAAAAGCTCGCCAAGAACTGGCAGATCAGCTTTATGCGCGAGCTGCTGCATCTAATATGGGTGATGCTGCAAACACTTATGTCTCGCAAGAATTAGTAAAAGCAGGAGCAACTGATAAAGAAATAAAAGCTTTAAATGCACGTCACCAGGAAATAACAACAGAACAAAAAGAAAAAGCTGGATTTGAAACGGCAATGACTGAATTTGGTCAAGCTATTCATGGGCGTAAATTAACGACAGAACAATATGGAAAAATATTAACTGCTGGAAATATTACGACGACATTGGGTGGGAAAGAATTCAGTGGCAAGGATATTGCTGATCTAGAAAAAGCAGCGCAAGCCGGAAAACTAACCAAAGAACAACAAGTCCAATATGAAGAACTTCAAAAGCAAACAAAGAATGTAACGACAGGGGAATTAGCAGCAAAACAGCAAATGAAGATGACAGATGCTTCTGAGCCCCCTAAACAAGTCATTATTTCTCAGATAAATCAAAATACAATGGAAACATTAGCGGATTTAATCGCACAAAAAATGAGTATAAAAGACCAACTCAGACCGCCTACCTATGAAGGAAAACACTAATTTATGGCATTATCTTCATTCCCTACTGCGACAGAAAATGTAAGATTTTTTATGGATGTATATCCTTGGGAAGTTAATTTTCCTCCTCATGATATTAATTCTCTGTTTAAAGAACTGCCTAAAGTTTCAATCATGTCTGGAATATTATCGATTCAAATTCATCGGTCTAAAGATAATCCTTACGGAACAACCAATATTAATTTCTTTGGTAAATTGCCAAAAGAGGTTTTTCCAGGAAATTGGGTTTTAATTAGAAGTTATAATGGAGTCCAATCACCAAAAGACGGAGTTGTTAGGTTTTTTGGTCAAATCTTTAGTATGAAACCTAGTTATTCAGTTACTCAAGCCGGTGGATTAACTCAATACACTTCCATTAATGTTCGGGAATGGTCTTTCATTTTATCTACTCCGATTCGGTATGACAGTTATGCGCAATTGAATTTAATCACTGATAATTATCTAAGATTTCTTGGTGAGGCGACAACATTAGCCAAGACAGACTTCAAAGAATTAACTGCTGATATGTCTGCAACGATTTTAGATCCCTTTCAATTTGCAGCAACGGCATTAAAGTGGATTGGTGCATTATCCAAAAAAGGACTTGAAGATATTCAGAAGGGCGATACTTATGCTGATAATTTTGCCAAAGTTAAATTAGAGGATTTTAAATTACCTGACATTGCTTTATTGATGCCAAAAGTTCCAAAGAATTTATTATTGGATTTAGGTGTTCCAGAAGCTGATGTTAATAAGCCATTTGCTGGAGATTTCGTTATTCAGCAGTTTGGAGTAAACACAAAGGATGCTTCTGATGGCTTTGATTCTGCAATTGGAGTTTTTGATGATAAACAGTCTTTTTATGACACTTTTGAAATCGCTACTAAACGTCCTCTCTATTCAAATATCCTTCCAGTATTTGTTACTGGTCAGTCTTGTTGGGACATAATTCAACAAAGCTGTGACACTTTTGTAAATGAAATATTCACTGATTTAGTTTTTTATCAAGAAGGAAACAAGATACAAACCCGTCCTCTTTTGGTCTTTAGAGACAAGCCTTTTTTGATGAGACACTGTAATGAAGCAGAAACTGAAAAGATTGGTGCAAAAGGTTCCAATTGGTCTTACTATGATAATTTACCCAGAATTGATATTCCAGCAGAAACAATAGAACGTGTTGACTTTGATGTGACCATATCCTCTAGTCCAAATTATATAAGGACTCAATATGTTCCAGACGGTGCATTGACAAATCCATTATTAAAAGTTGAAGCTGATGTTAAAGGAACGTTACGACTTCCAGCAGAGATGTTGAGATATGGTGGCCAGACTTTATATGTTCAGACTCCATATATAAACGTTAATTCTGGTTTCCTTCCTGACTGGTATAAAGACTTGGCATTATTGAATGTATATTGGCATGGAATGTTATACAGAATGCCATCTTGTCAGCTTATAATTAGAGATACCAATATTTGTCTGACAGTGGGGTTTAATGTTCGCTTCAGTTTTGGAGGACATTATTATGTTGGGCATCTTACCAATTACTCTATTACCTATTCAAGAAATAGCGAAGGAACGCACAGAACGACAACAGTTTTAAATCTTGAACGACTGGTGATGGAAGATCCTGCGTTTGAAGGAAAGAATTTAACCTATATACCGGAAGGCTTATTGCGTGATATTTTTGACTCAAAAGTACAAGCAGAAAGTATTGTTTCAGGTATCAATATTTTTAAGGATATTGAAAAAAAGGAAAGCGAAACAACTAGGAAAGACAATAATAATAAAAGTTATAGTGCAATTATGACAAGTAGAGGAATTGCTTAGATGATGCAACAAAGCGCCCATTATCAGATGCCGTTTTTACTCATAGGTGAAATCATTGATATTGGATCAGAAGATGGAGAGTTAGTTCCAGTTAAAGATGTTCCTCAAAATCCTGATGATGATGCAGGAACGGATAGAGCTATTGGTTATACCGTCTTGGTCGATATGCCAAATGGAAGTCGCATTCCTTTCAGTAATGTCACTCAGGCATGTCTGTTTGGTGGAATAGGAGATTTTTTTCAGTGTCGCTTGCGTGCCAGTAGTGACCCAAGTGGAATATTTAAATTTCCTCAAGAAATTCGTGATGGTGATAAAGCAGGTTCCTCACTTGGTAATAGAGTTATTATTGCTTTCATTGGCGGTGATATTCGCAAGCCTTGTATTGTGGGTTATTTACCTCACCCAAAGAGAGTTTTGGACATTCCAGACCAGACCAGATGGGATACACAGGCAAAGCTATCTTATAAAGGAATGGAAGTTGTCATAGACGATCTTGGCCAAATGAAAATCCTAACCAGAGGAGCACCAAGTGAAGTAGACGATATAACTAAAGAACAAACCGAGCCAAACGAAATTACAGATAGTGAACCCGTAGAGTTACCAGAGCGAGAGTCCTTAGCTCCATTACCCTCACCGGCTTTATTGCCCAATATGCCCCCATTATTGCCAAACGGTCCTTCACTCCCGGTTCCGACACAAAATGACAATTTAAAATATCCTGATCCTAAATATACGGTCGAGACAGGCTATCTTCAGTTAGGGCAGTGGTATGTTGTGGACACTGAAGGCCAGACTGTTTTTTTAGATCGTGATTCAAAAACAATTACTCTTTCTAATGGCGCAGACACAATTCAAATAGATAAGGCTAATAAGAAAATATTTCTTGTTTCTTCCGGCGATGTGGAACTCACTTGTCAAAACGATTTTGTCGCATCAATTACAGGCAATAAACACAATACAGTCTCGGCAAATGAATGGTATGCAGTGAAAGGCGATGAGTATAGAAACGTCGGAAACACTCGAACCGCAAATATTGTCGATAAAGATGCTATCAAAGCTGGAACATCATGGACTGTTGATATTGGAACCGCAGAACAAGTGGAAGGTGGTACTGGAAAATCTGGTGATAAACATAGTGCCAGTATTAATCTATCCACAGGTAATTCTTTCACAATGGATGATGACAATATCTTTCTAGTCCATAAGACCGGTGCTTTATTTAATATAGATAAAGACGGAAATGTGATGATTCTATCCAAAGATGGGTCAATGATTTCTATGGACTCAGCGTCTTCTAATATAAATATTATGTCCAAAAAAGGCACATTATTGGCAATTGGAGAAACAATCACCTGTGCTGGAAAAAGCGGTAAAGAAATCATTACCATTAAAGATGGTGAAGTCACTATTGCTTCTGGAGATACATTAAACCTAAGTGCACCTTCAGTAAATATCAGTGCTGGAAATATTAATGTTGGAGACAAGGCTACTATGAGTGCAGTCTTAGGAGAGAATTTACAGACATGGTTAGATGCTCATACGCATCCTACTGGCGCGGGACCTTCTGGATCTCCTATTTTGCCTACAGCTATGTACACAAAAACACCATTAGATATTTTAAGTTCAGCAGTTAAAGTGAGAAAAGGAGGCCCTTGATCCATGCCAGAATTAGTGGTTACTGCGAAATATACCAATCCAAAAGAGACAAAAGAAAAAGAAATTGCGAGAATAAAACTGCCTGAACTTATTGTAATTCCTCCAATTTCCTTGCCAAAATTTCCAAAGCTGCCGTCCTTGCCTGAATTACCAAAGCTTCCAACATTACCCACTTTGAATATTAAATTGCCCAGTTTGCCTTCTCTTCCAAGCTTTTCTTTGCCAGTTATTCCGCCCATTTCTATCCCAAAATTGGATTTTAAGCTGCCGTCCTTGCCTGAATTACCAAAGCTTCCAACATTACCCAGTTTGAATATTAAATTGCCCAGTTTGCCTTCTCTTCCAAGCTTTTCCTTGCCAGTTATTCCTCCGATTTCTGTCCCAAAGCTGGATTTTAAAATTCCAAGCTTTGATATTCCAAAGTTCATAATTCCTCAGTTGCCAAATTATAGTGCAAGTCTAGGGGTAAAAATAGAATAGAAATCAGACATTCGATTTAAACCAGACCATTAATTTTTCGAAATTCTTTTTTGACGGGTAATTATGATTATTGAACCAGTTGAGTGCAGTAACTCTATTAATGCCAGATTCTATACAAACTTTATTTACATCCTTAATTGCCGGTTTGATTTTTTTATCCCAAAAAGTTCTTTCCTCAGCGTTTAAGACATTTGGGTTAACAGAGGATATTTGGGTTACAGACGTTTTAGCAACGACTGATTCAATGATGACAGGAGAGGAAAGAAGAGGAGATTTAACAGGTGCAGGGAGTAAAGTTCTTTGTGTCCCGATGGGAGTTAAACCTAATGTATCCTTTTCTGTTTCGATTATGTTATTGATTGAATTAAGGATTGTGCTGTATTCAGTCTTCGCTTCTTCAAATTCTGTAGTGGCTTTTACAAAGGTCGTTTTTGCCTCAGTAAATCGTATGCGGGCTTTTATAAAATCATTCATATCCATAAAGAATCCTTTCTTTTTGAGTGTCGCCATAACATCACAACCGTTATAGATAAAAAATTTCCTTTTGACAATTGGCTCTCAAGTTTTTTCTTCTCTGTTCGATAAGAATAGTAAGCCAAGGAGGAGAATGGACATGAAAAGTATAGTAATAGTTTTTTCACTCTTTTTGATAAGTTGTGCCAGCAGTAATATGGTCGGTTTGTCCTTAACTCAAGATGAAATAGATGCCGCAGTGGATTCTCCATTGCCGTATGCAAAAGCTGTTTTCAATCAATTTTGTGAAAACGGTAAGCAGATCAGAGAATTCAAATTCACAGCGCGATGGCCATTAGGGTCTTGCTCAGGTCATATTCTCAATGAGGCTGAGATTTTGCATCAGAAATTTATTGATGGAATGGACAAGTCGGTTATCAGAGTTTTTACCGATGCATTGGTTCATAAATCTGCAATGCTCACTTTAAAAATGGAATACGATGAAGAGAAATTAGCTAAATATTACAAAGATCAATGTGGAAGTGCTTATGGGAAGCCTGTTTTTGATGAAAATAATAATGTGTTTTTTATTTCGGAATACAACGAGGAGGAAGCAAAGTTTGTTTATTATGCTGAAGGTGGCTTTTTTTTAGGGTATGGGATTCTCCCTACTGAACAACAACTAAAAATAATGATGAATCCTGCTGATACGTCACGAATCCAGACACGACCGACAGAATGGGCTACTGGATTTGAAGGAAAATCTGATTATTTCCAGACACATGTTTCTTTAAAAAAGACCATTAATCCAAAAGAAGTAATGTATGAGATATCTTATGATCTAAATGATTTTTGTCAGCGTGGTAAACTCAAAGAAGAAATAATATCTAAATAGGAGACGTAATGCCGGACTTACCTTTTCCTGGAGCTGCTGCTGTAACTACACAAAAAGAAGTTCCTCCCGCAAAAAATGACAGATCAATGAGTGAAAAGATAATGGGAATTTATCCCATTACTGGTAAAAGTTGGTATCAAGTATTTCCTTATGTGTTTTCTATTGAAGATTTGGCTAGTGATAAAAATTTCTACCGTTATGCTCTTCCTATTCCACCGGAGAGTTTAGTTGTTCAAATGCTTGCGCCAGTAGAGGCGATCCCAACTTTAGGTGGCGTTGTGGAAGAACCGTCGAGTGTAGTTTTCTGGTCAATTCAGATGACAGGAAGTTGTGGTATTGCACCTTCTCGTGCTGATGATAATTACGATCAAACTAAAGATAATGACGGTACTAATGTTAGTTCTATGGCCAATTCTTTTAGGACTTCTCTTACTAAAACTGGACTTCTTTCAGGTTTAATTTCTAATCTTACGGGACCTATTGATAAAGTTGCTGGGATTGCTGATGCTTTTTCTGGTGAAGGATTTCTGTCAGCACTGCAAGCGGCGGTACAGCCTAAACTTCCCTATACTGAAAGTGCAGTTAATGGAATCAGTAATGGTTATACAGAAATCCATAGATTGCATAAATTTTTCATATTTTATTCTGGATTAAATTCTAGGAAAGATGCGGAAAACAATAGTTATACTAAAGACTTTGCAAAGAGTAATTACGGTTTGTTCTTTTACAATAATAAAGATAATCAAAAGTTTAGGATAGTCTTAAAGAATTTCATGATTATTAAAACACAAAATTCACCGTTTTTATATCGATACCAAATTCAATTTAAGGGTTGGAATTTACAGCCAGTGAGTGATAAAGGCCCACAAAATGCTGTGGATCGGTTTAAGACTGATTTGAAAACAGTGAATACTTTATCCATTACGAGTTTGATTAATTCAGCAAAGAATACTCTTCGGAGCTTTAATAGTTTAGGAACCGATCCTCTCAGCACGTTCGTTTCTGTTCCTCCCGTTGTTTAATAGGTAAATTATGGCAAGCAAACTCTATACAAGTTTTTATGAACTAAAAGTCGATTTAGGAATGTACTTGGCGATGAAATCAGGAGATCCATACACCCTAGATTTATTGCCAGCAGTAGCGCGTGGCCGATACAGTTGGCTTGTGGATAACTGGTTAAAGTATTATCAGAGGTTCAAGGATTATGCCAATGGTGACCAGTCATTGGAGAATGCATTGACGGATTTTCAACGATCTGTGCAATCTACGCAATTAGGTAATACCATAAATGTTTTAAGTGACCCGAACAAATTTGTACTTTACAGTCCTTTCTTGTTTCTAATATCCTTCGATGAAATCAAGCCGAACAAGGACGAACGTGATTATTTACGTAGGGAAGTGAGTCGAGTCCAGCAGTTTGATATATCCAATTTCCGAAGCATGGTTGATTATTTAAAGACACAACATAATTTAACATGTGATTATATAAACCTAGGGGACTCTGCGGCATCTGCTTTGGACAATGAAACCCCAGCACCAAAGAAGAGAACGGCGACAGTATCAGACTTACAAACTCTTTCGGACTCTATTGATCTTTTAAAGTTTATAGAAGGAATTATTGTCAGTCTAAAAAATTCTGGGGCTATTCCTCCTAATTTATTAAAGATTGCGAACCAAAATTTAGATCCAACTTCTGGCGTTGTTATTGATGATTCTTATAAAAGTTATGTTGCCGTTCCGTTCAGACGATCATTGACTGAAATGGCTTTTCAGTATTTAGGGTCTGCGGATTTATGGTTTGAATTGGTAACTGCAAATAATTTAAAAAATCCTTATGTTGATTTGTATGGGGAGAAACAATATTTTATTTCTTCAGGTTCTGGAAATTCTATAACTATTCCTGATACTCGTAAAGAATGGCTAACCCTGAGCACAAAAATAGGGATAGGTTCGATTACAAAAAAAGAGGAAACCAGAATTGTTGAAAAAATTAATGACAATAAAGATGGAACATTAACTGTTTTCTTGTCTGGTGATAAAAATTTATCAGATTGGAAGACAGGCGAAAGGGCATATGCGAGGGTTTATTATCCTAATACTGTGAATGAAAGTTCCATGATTTATATTCCATTGGCAGTTACATCTCCTTTGGCCCGTCCTGCGACACCAGCAGCGGATGAGCTACGTCGTTTGGGCATTCAGACTTTAAGTTTTGGAGTGGATATTCAGCGGGACGAAAAGACTGGAGATATTGTAATGGATTCCACAGGTGACTTTAAAAAATGTTATGGAATCGCAAATCTCCGACAGACTATTCATTCTATTTTAAGTACAACACAAGGCGAAAATCAATGGCATCCAAATTATGGTATTCCGACGAATATTGGAGATCATTGGTTGAATACACTTGATGAAAGTCAGTCCATAGCGCTGGCAATTCAAGATGGAATTTTAGCTGACGGACGTATCAAAAACTGTATAATTTCGGATTTATCACCTCAAGGAAATTCTTTAAGCATTTCGTTGTATGCCGTAATGGAAGGGACCAATATTCCAATCCCATTAAGCTTCATCGAGTGATGGCACTATTAAAAACTCTTTAACTAGATCATATGCATTATAGTTTTCTACATCGAACTCACATTTAATACATGAAATTATATGAGGCCAGTCACAGCAATCGGGATCGATACAATATGACCATTTGAATTCCAAATTTTCATTACATTTGGGGCATCCAATAAGATTTGCATTAATTATTTCCATTTCTTTATCGTTAAGAGAAATGTAATTTTTCAAGTCGTCTAAGATGCTTTTTAATTTCACTTCGTTTTCCATGATACCTTCTTCCTTTTTTTCTTCTTAGGTTTCTCATCCTCATCACTTAAATCAATCATTATGGATTCAAATAATTCTTTTATCTTTTCTTCTTTTTCAATAGCTTCAAGAAGAATAATTGCAGAAAGGGTAGAAGGGAATCGACTAAAATGAATTTCTGCTGATTCTACGCTGCCGCTGGCCTCTTCAAGATGTTCTGTCAAAGATTTAATTGCGCACACAATATAGCCTTTCTTGAGAGTTTTGATTTTTATAAATTTTAACAGTAAAATCTTAGGAGTCAATAGGGATAACAGACTGATGGTAAAATGATAAACTTTAAGAAGTTCATACTTAAAGGGAATATAAAAATATGACAGAAATTCTTCTGCGCAGTAAGCAACAGATTTTAGGCGATCTTGTGAGGTCAATAATAGCTGCAAGCGATTTCACTGATTTTGCGCCAGGTAGTACATTCGCAACATTATTGGAAGCCATTGCCTCGGTACAGTTTCAAAACTATTTAATGGTTTTAAAATTGCTAGAATCGACAGACTTGGAATCTATGACGGGTGTGGATCTCGACCGAAAGGCAGCGAGTATTGGATTGCCTGATGGGATAGGTGGAGTAGGACGCAAACCTGCAAGTCCGGCATCAGGTCCTATCGAAATCACCGATCCGCGAACTCCGAAGAAGTCTTCAAAACTCTATGCAGGGAAACCGGCACCCTATTCTGGCGGGACTGTCGTTTACGTGGAGGATGCCAGTACATGGCCAATTCCTGGTGCAACCCAACCTAAAATTTACATTGGGCGTGGGACTGCTTCCAATCTTGAAGGTCCGATTAGATACGTCAGCAAAACGGACAATGGTGTGTTTTGGTCTTTACAGCTAGAAGGACCGCTAACCAAAAACCATTCGATCTCGGAAACTGTCGTTCTGGCGCAGGGAGGAGATCGTGTAATTAGTGCGGGTACCGTCGTTCAGACCACACCCAATGCATCTACGCCTTCTGTTTCCTTTACTATTGATGCCGAGACTGTGATTTTTGACGGAGATGACACAACAACGGCTTCCGTCACTGCATCTCTGTTTGGGGAGTCAGGAAATGCATTAGCTGGTGCGCTTAATAGATTTGCGTCACAGCCTTATCCTCAAGCTACGGTGCGCAACACAACAAGTTTTGCCAATGGTAAATCGACTGAATCCGATGAAGAGCTTAGACAGCGAATCAGAGACTATCCTGCTACGCTGGCTCGAGGTACCAAGAGCGCTATTACAGCCGCTCTATTAGGACTTCGAGATCCAGATTCGGGCAAGGCAGTTGCGTCAGTTGTTGTAATCGAACCAACGGAACCAGGAGATCCTAGTAAGATTTTTATCAATGACGGATCTCTTTTAGAGCCTACATTTTCAGGACAGCCCTACGAACTTTTCGTTAAGGACGCAAGTGGACAGGAAGTCTTTTTTAAAACGACTTATGCTCCGGTGACTCCCTGTGTTGGCATTGGAGCGAACCAAGGACCTTATGCGCTTGAAGATCAAATGCAATTAACTATTACAGTTGATGGCGTAAATGAAACGTATACAGTCACAGGATCTGATTATCAAAACTTAGAAACAGCGACACCATTCGAAATTGTTCGTGATTTTAATGCACAAGCTAATATTTGTTCTTTTCGCACTATTGATGGGGCAAAGGGCATAGCTGTATTCGATCTTTCGGGTCGCGGTGAAATCATGAATATTCAGTCTGGAACATTACAGGCAACACTGGGACTTCCAACGACTGAAATCCGGCCAATTTATTTATATAAAGACGGTGAGTCTCTTTCCTTTAAAGGCAAAACAGCAACACTGACAACAAATCAATATCCGTGGTCCATGACAGCCAGTGATTTGAGAAATTTTGTTATCCGTGTTGATAATTCCTATCAGGTCATCACAATTACGGATGCCGATTTCGCTTCTTATTTTTCCAATATAATTTCAGCAACTATTCCTCAATGGATTTCTGTCCTTAAAAAGAAAATCAATGGAGTGAATTTTGCACAAGTAGGAAACCGTATTGTCTGGTCAACTTTCCAAACATATACGACAGATTCTTATTTGGAGATAATGCGTCAAACAGCCCGCTCTGGAGTTTATTATGGTGCTGGAGCTAATATTGTCATAACAACTGAAGATAATTATGCTCTTAGTGGATCTTCTATACTTCAGATATTTAATGCTTCAGATTCCAATTTAAATGGTGAGTATGTTGGTGTTTTCGATTCATCTGGCACATTAACAACAATAACTATTCCCAGTATTTTGACCACAACAGGAAGTCTCTATTGGCTTCATACGTCTAATCCTGATGCTGGTTGGATTGGTCCCGCCAAAATGTGGCTCAGTGCAACCAGTAGTTCTGGAGCAACAAAAGATTTTCAGTTTAACCGTTTTACTGGCGAAATCCGTCTTACAGCCAAGCCGGATACTGGTGCTCTTATTGAGGTTGGGTCTTTATCTACACGAGCTAAAATTCGTTCAAAATCGACTATTGGTGGTTACTTTTCCATTCCAGCTAATATTTATGGCAATCCAAAATTGGTCTTAGGCTTTGATGGAACTTTTGAAATCAAACAATTAACCATAGGCGTTTCTTCAAAAATTCAAATAAGTAGTCCTTATCCTGGTGTAGAAAAAATAATCAGATTTCAGGCTTTGGATGGTCTGATAGCGGACAGTCGGCTTTTTATTAATGCTACTCCTGGTGATTGGCTTTATTTAGTAAATTATACCGGCAGTGCTTGGGACCCTGCATTGGGTGGAATTTATCAAATCAAGCGAATATCTACCACGACGGATTGGGTTGATATTGAAGTTGATGCTACTCAATACCCTCTTTTCTCTGGAACTCACGATGTTGTGGAAGGAGCTTTGTTTTTATTTTCATCGACAGTTGTTCCTCAGATTGTTGAGTTTTCACCGTCAACTTCCGTAACTGTAGATCAAATAATTACCCAAATTAATTCTCAAATTCATTCAGGGACCGCAGAGAAACTTTCGGCTGAAGAATTTATTATCAGGACTAATTCGTACATTACGGGGTCTATCTGTATATTTGCAGTGATCGGAAACGCTTCAGTCTTAATCAGCACTGGACAATCCACAAATGTTCAGTCTCATGTGGCAGCAATTCAGAGCCAAAAGACTGAAGGTGGATTTCCAATTATTCAAAACATTTTAGGGCGAAGTGTTCCCTCTGATGGTTATGGAACAGTTGGGTCTTTAATTATTGGAAATAACTATACAGATGTTTTGGCCAGCACAACAAATCCTTCGGTTCAATCTGCTTCCATAGTGACAAATTATCCATTGGGTTATCAGGAATTTTGGCAGACTGGAAGGCTTATAGGTTTCGTAGGGCGTGTCTATAATACTTCGAACGTTGCGCCTTTTTCTGGAATATTAAGAGGGGAAGATGTTATTCGGCCTCTTGTTCCTTTTGATACTGCAATCGATTCAGGAGCGGCATTAAATTACAGGAATATCTCTTTAAGGATGAGAGACTTATCAGTCACCAAAGATGACAAGTTTGTAGTGGAAATGGATCTTAATTCTATTGAAAAGACAATTATTGTTCCGATGCATAAACGGGCTATTATTTCTTCTTGTTCGACTATTGTTGGAGGAGGGAATGCTTATACTTTTGATTTTACTCTTAACGATCCTGATGATGCCAATAAAGAATTCTTTGATATTTATTCAACTTTCAGAGATTTTAACTTAAATGATTTCAGAATTTTAACGAAGTCTGTTGGGGTTTATAAATATACAGGAACGGCAACGGCTTTTATTTTAAGATCCACAGATGTAGAAGCAGCAAATCGTCTTAAATTAAGTATTCGTTATCCAGCCTCTCCAGATATTGCCGATGTGACTGTAGCCCATAAAAACTCTTTTAATAACGTCATTCCCGAAACAACGGTTCTGGTAAATCTGGCATCCGGACCTTTGGTGTCTGGTTCTCTTTTGACGGTTGGCACTCTCAATCTAAGTGTGATTCCTAATGCTGGAACTGTTGATATTACCTTTACAGGAAGCTCATTAGACCCTACAAAATATACGGTTGGCGATGTTTTAAAATTCGCAGGCGGACATCTTTTAAGCGGTCAATATTTAATCACCAGCACTACAGGTTCAAGCGTAACTGTCAATGCTCCTGGTTTAATGCGTTATAAAACAGTGCCTCTCACCGGAGGAATAGCATATACTTCTTCAAATTCATCAAACATACTGGTGAATCTTTCTGGCCATGGGTTACTCAATGGCGATAAAGTCAATATCACAGCCGCTTCTGCAATTGATGGCATTTCCATATCGGATTTATCTGTCTCTAATGCCGATGTGACAGCAATTGACCTTGATAATTTCTCATATACAGCAAGCGCCAGTGCCAATGCTGCGCCAACAGGTTCAGGTCAAATAGACTTTCCATTTTATACAAGAGTCCTTACAACCACACCAGGCTCAGCAGATATTTTAGTCACCCAAACTGGTCATACTTTTATTGGAGGGGAAGGAATTGATATAACAGCGGCCTCTTCAATTGGTGGAATAAGTAGTGGTGATTTAAGTCTTACAGGAACTTTGATAACATATGTAAATGCAAATTCATATAAATACACTGCAACAGCAATAGCACCAGCCGCAATAGGAAATATAGACTTTTCTCGATCTCACACTGGCCTTACCATTATGACCAGCAATAGTTCCAATGTGGTTACCGTCACTCATGTTGGCCATAAATACCTAACAGGTGCGATATTGACTTTCTCGAGTGCCGTTGCTCCCACAGGGTCCGCATTGCCTGGCTCAGCCTTTGCGGGAACGAAATCCATTACAGTCCTTAATGTCAACACATACACTTACGTTGCGACGAACGTTGAGACTGGCACTCCAACCGCAAATGGAACCGTCAATGCTCAATATGGTCCATACACTGCTACATCGACCACAGGAGACAACACTCCGACAATCACTATGGTCTATTCCGGCAATGGCTTGGTCAGTGGTGCAACCGTAAATATGTCTGCAAGTTCTTCAATAGGTGGCATTCCGGCAATTAACCTTTCCATTACAGGCGCAACAATAACGGTAGTCAATTCTTCAACGTTTACCTATACGGCAAGTTTGTCTTCACCGGCACGCTCAGGCAATGCACAAGTGAAAAGGACTTCACGGTCTTGTACTCTTGCTGTTCCTCAATTGCCGCCTCCTGGATCTGACTCGGTGACGGTTTCTGTTACAGATCATCGTATCCAAGCAGGAGAGGCTTTTTATATTTCTAATGTGGCCGTGGGTGGAATAGGAGGAATGAGCCAAAGTGATCTTCAAAATGGTGGATCTCAAATATTTGCTTCGAGTATTCAGACCAGCTCTTTCGTTTATATTGCTTCAGGATATGGTGGAAACCAAAGCGGGACTGTTTCATTTTTGCGATTAATTGCATTACAGGCATCCCAATATCCTATAAGTTCTTATCCTTTAAAAGCCGCCAAAAATACAATGGACAATATTGCTAGTAAAATAAATATTTATGGAATTTCTAGCGCAACTGTTATTGGGACTGGCTCATTAGTGGTAACTCAAGCTACTTATAGTTCCCATCCTGTGAGTTATTCTGTTTTAATGGAAAACTTTATCGATATGGAAACCGCCTATGATTTTCATGGATATTCTTGTAAATATAGCGGTTCTGCTTCTATTTATGACTATAACTCACCTACAAACATTCGAGGTATTGTAAGTTCATTTGATTCAATTTTTCCGACAGTGACCGAATCCAGTGATGGCATTAATCAGCTTTACTCGCCAGTAGGAGAAGAGGTTTATATAGTCCCTTCCAATGGAAACACTCTAAATCGCTGGATGGGATTTTCTTCCATTTCGTCTTTATCCGCACAAGCAAACATAGAGGAAACAGATTCTTCCCAGCGTATTCAAATCTCTTCGCAAGTTGTTGGATTTAATGGTGCCGTAAAAGTTAAAGGTGTTACGGCTAATCAGATTTCTATGTTTGTTATTGGAAATGCCAGCACTGATTATGATGAATACCAATCCTATTCTGGCCTTTATGGTGCGACGAAAGTGACTGTGGATACGGCATCGGCTGCTTTTGTTCCAACGGGAGCTATGGTTAAAGTAGAAAATAGTATTGTTGCGTCAATATTAAGACCATATAGATTACTGTCATCGGGTGCCAGCATTACTTCTGCAAATGGAATAGATATTGTCACTTATTTCAGATCGACAAATTATGTTCAATATACTAAACAGGGATCGGGGTTAGGCAGATTATTATTTTTAAGAAATGGTATGGGCTTAAGCCAGATTGAACCAATGACTTATAATGGCGGAGATATTCATGTCACCTTTGAAAGTGTCAGTGATAATTTAGTCAAAATAAATGTCAATGCCGCAGAATTGTCTGCCCGCATCGGTGATATGTTGGTTATATTTGGCGATGTTGAAAAGGCTTTAATATATGTCGAAAATGTTGGAGGTACAACAGTTCGGTATGTACTGGGCCAAGGGGTTAAAAGTGATCTCTGGGTTAATGCAAATATTCAAATTTCTGGTTTTTCTACTTCTGGATTTAACGGGTCATTTACTGTTACTGGCCTTGGTGTTTATTCTGGTGGTTCCTATAACGGTTATGACTATATTGAAGTGGCGAACACGACAGGCGGCTCAGAAACAACGACTGCGACTTTAACTATTGCGACTTCTAATCTGCCGTTTGCTTCTTTTCCGGGACTTACTTGTAAAACCATAACGGGAGGCTATTCGAATGTTCAAGAATATATTGGATTTCCTGTTGTTCAAGTAAATAATTCAAGAGAAATAATTGTCATTGCCCCTTCTATCAAGAATGAAATCACCAATCATGGCGGACCAATTACAATAATTTTAACTCCAAATCTCTATCCATTACATCGAAAAATGATGGTATTCTTGCCAGCAATTTATAACGAGAAAAATATCAGAACCAATCGTGTAGAAGGAACTCAATATGACACGGTTTATAACTCTGGGAATATCTTTGTCCTTGTTAAAAAACTATTCAGTAATTTTGTTAGTATTTGGGTTTCTAACTCTGCAAGTGAGATTACCGATTCAATGGAACTTGCAAACATGCAAGTTTGTACTGATGATTGGCTCTATTGTAACGATGAATTTGAATTAGCAAACCGTGGAACTTTTCGAATTGTAGCTCATAACGGTCGCAATCAGGTCATCATTTACAATCCTCTTGGCGGTACAGATGAATATTTACCTACGATCAGTGGGGGAGCAAATGAATGGTTAGTTGGACCATTTACAGGAATTGATGGATTACACCCAACAGGAAGCCGTCCTATTCGAGTCTTTTCAGCAGAAAATATATTCATTGGAGATAAAATCAAAATCGACTCTCCTAATTCGTCCGGTGGGTCTGTTGCATGGTTTCCAACATCATTAATAGGAAGTTTTACTATTCAAAATACTGGCTATTCCTGTGCGGCCAATCCAGATAATTATACGAATACTTTTGATAGCACTTTGATAGTTCCCACACTTGATATTGTTATGATCAGCGCACCGGCAAGCAGTGATGTCAATAATGGCTTACCATTTATTTTAGGTCCAAATGCCACAGCAATTTCGTTTCAAAAAGCCTCTGTTTCTTCTGTCTATCGATATGTGGCAGGAAGAACGACTGACCCTGTGGATAGAACCAAAGGATTTTTATATTTACTTCCTGAAGTGAATTCTATGCCGATGACAAGTAGTTTAGGATCACAAATATCATGTCTATTTAAATTAGGTGCAGATCAAAATGTAATTCGAGGTATCGATTCTTATTTAACTTTTGCGGGTTTGGTAAGAGAAAGCCATAGAGTTATAGATGGAAATCCAAGTAACACTGCGCTTTATCCTGGAGTCCGTGCGGCTGGAACCAGTATAGAAATCCTAACTCCTCTTGTGAAATCTATTTTTGTTCGGCTGCAAATCAAACCAAAGGACGGTGTGGACTCTTCCATTATTGCCGAGACTGTTCGTGCAACCGTCGCTGGATACATCAACAAATTAGCAGTAGGGCAGCCAGTCGTTTTAGCTGAGATAATAAAAGCAGTGCAATCTTTGCCTGGAGTTTTTTCCGTGACGTTAATCGAAACCTTACCGGCATCTCAAGGGGATCGGATTGTTGTGGGAGATACTGAAAAAGCAATAGTGTTTGATGCGGAAAAAGATATAGTAGTGAGTTAAAAAATGGCTACACAAATAATAGATTTCCTTCCTGCCCATTTTAGGATCGGACTTACTGATCCTGTGACTGGGAAAAAATTATTACTTCCTGCGATTTATACAGCCATCGATAATGAAAGTTTAACTTTTCAGTCTATGGCACTGGAAGCGTTTCGTCAGTTATTTTTAACAACTGCGAGCGGAAGGTATTTGATTCGGTTGGGTGCGCAAGAGGGATTTACGGTTCCTCAACAAAGCGGATTAGGTGTTGATGCATTCCGTGCCATTGTGCCTGCTGTAGTTTCTTATCCAAAGCAGATTTCAGATACCATTGTCAGATTGATGGGAATATTTTATGATAAATCTTTGGTTTCCCCTTCCATAATTTCCACAACAGCTGAACCTTTTTCTTTTGCAGATAAAGATACTCTTTTAATACAAACAGACAAAGGAACGTTATCCATCGGTATTTATGCTGGTCAAGTTGCTGATTTGAATAATGTTAAAGCAACGGAATACGCTGGAATTATTAATGCGGCACAATCAGATGTGTTTGCGGATACAAGTTATGAACGGGAAACTTCAAAAACCTATGTGAGGCTTACTTCAAAAACCTATGGTGCGGGTGCCTATGTTCAGATTATGGGTGGAACTGCGCAAAACGTTTTAAAGTTTCCAAGTCTTGTTTCTACTTTGAATAGTGCTGGTACGACATGGATAGTAGAAAAGAAAAATCAGGTTTTATGGACTGACATAACGACTTTTACATGGGATGGAAATGGAACAAATCCAAGAGTTTATTTAGTCAATAAAGGTGATTTTGTAACAATAAGAGGTCAAGACGCTCCCTTTGAGGTATTTAATGGAACCTTTGTCGTCGAAGAGTGCGGCTATGATTATTTTATAATTCGTAGTGAAAGATACCAAGTTGGCATTGCAACATTAGTTGAAAATTCAAATAATGCTATCGTTTTCACTCTGGATAAAAAATCAACAATCATTCAAAACAAAGAATACTGTTTGGCAAATGAAGCGACAGGATCTGAATATTCTTTATTTGTCTCTGCCGTACCGTCTGTCGTCAAGCGTAAATTGAAAGGTGGCGCTTTTATTCATGGTTGGCAATCTCCAGTCATATCTTTTAATCGCAATGAAATTGTTGTTAATACAAAGACTATGGAAAGTTTACCTGTAGAGGATAATAAATTTACTCTTTCCGGTGAGCATTTACGGGCAGATTATTCACAGCCTTATTATCACACTCAGTCTGTTTCTGTTGTTGGACTTAATGCCCATTTCTTAGTGGATAGTATTTCTCCAGATATTTCTGTTTTGCCTAACACTACTCCCGTTTTATTTGGACGTGCTGACCCTCTCTATGGTGAAATTCAGAGTTCAGACATAATAGTTGATTTTGGTTTTTTTCATGGGTTTCAGCATGGTTTCGGATTTACTTTGTCGAATATTGATACTACGGGAATTGTTGATAGTTCATTAATCAACACTGAACAATATTGTAAAAAAATAATATCCGCTTCGACAGTTTACTTCACAATTGATCATGGAAGAACCTACTTTCCTGGTATTCCTTGGAATGGAAATGCTGATGTTTATCAAGCTCTCCCCAACACACAAGGATATGACTTTTATCTCTTATTTCCTGATGACATTTCTAAAGCTGCTGCTGGTTTTGAAGATGATATGACTTTTCGTATTTTATTTGATGGCGGTGATTTAATTCCTGGTAAAGAATCTATTGGAACTGGACTTTCTAGTAGAAAATGTCAGGTAGTCATGCAAGATGATCTTCATGTTTATTTTCGGAGTGGACAAGGAACAGGCACGAACGGCAAGGTATTAGATACAGTTTCAGGGATAAGAAGTGGATGGTTTGGTGGAAATAATGGTACGAGCTATGTTGATTTGACAACAGCAACGAATCAAAGAATCTTTACTAATTTGATTTGTACATTTCAGCAGACAAGTCCTTCAACCAATCCGAATTATGTGGGTGCTTATATATACGATACTGGAGGCACTACGACTAGGTTTGTAGTAGGAGATATACTTTCAGCCTTAAAGACCCATATTTTTAAAGGCGATAATCTGCTTTCCATTGATGTTGAAAGTTCTTTAGATTTTCCTTTATCTGGTTATTTAATTTTTGACTATGGAACAGACAATGAAGAAGGTCCAGTCAAATATATTAATTTAGCGACAGGGCAAATTATTCTCGATCCAAGTTATGTCTTCACAAAAGAGCATATTTTAAATGCACAAGTTCAAATCGTAAGGGACACATCAGCTCCATCTTTAAGTATTGATGGTAGCCAGTATCCATTTTATGTCACTGGAACCACGGCTGCACGAGACTTTTTCTTTACTTTAGTTACTCAAATCGTGGCCGCAGGTGTCTTTGTCAATACCGAAGTGAATTATCCTCCGTTATTGTTCGTTGATCCAAGCCTATTCCCCTACGCTTAACATTGTGTGATTTGGTATTATTAGAGCAGACTTTTAAAATAGGAAATTAAATTTATGGCCGTTTTAGCGCGAGTTCACATTACCAGTCAACAGCGAATGGATTTGCCGCAATTTTTAGGGATTGAATCTTACACTGCCTATGATTTTCGAGCCTTGATTGAAGCTTTTGTGGGGTCTTCTCGGCCTTACATTGCTAGAGGATTTGAAGTTACCGGCAAAACTGGATTGTTTCTTTCCATCTCATTGGCAGACTGTTTTGTGTTCAATCCGCTGGACACGAACGGTTCGTTTTATTTGGGGGCAATTGACGCATCCGATATGTTGATTGAACTTCCTCCTTCGCAACCGTTTGTGTATGTTGAGGCTAGGTTTAGTAACATTACTAATGCTTCGGTGTCCGCCAGCTATTGGGACCCTCTTTCGGTTACAGGCTCAACGGAAGGTGCTGAGTTCACTGCGACACAAAACAGCCAAAACATCATTCAAATCGAAATCGTGTCCAATACGGTTGGATTTTCTATTGATGCTGTGCCAATCTGTGTATGTCAGACTTCATCATCAGCCGTTCCAACCATAAGCGATGCTCGCCCCTTACTGTTTCGGTTAGGGACAGGAGGAGCAGCACCTAATCCAGGTTACAAATTCCCTTGGAGTAATAACCGAGGAGAGCCAGTAACGACCGGAAGTGGAATTGCAAATGATACGACATCCTCGTTCCAATCGAGGGACAACACTGGAGTATTAAATGATAAAGGAATACGTAGCTTTAAAGAAATGTTTGATGCAATTTGTACCAGAATCAGTGAGATATCTGGTGCTTCGGTATGGTATTCAAATAATTCTACACAGGCATACACTGGAAACCTTAGCTTGTCTTCTGTATTCTTCGATAGCGTTGGGCACTCCCTTAAACCTGATGAAAATTTTATCTATAATTGGGATGGCTCTAATTTAGGAAATATCGGCAGTAATCCAGCAACATGGCAAGCAAATTATACAAATATCGTCTGGAAATTAGGAAACACATTTCAGTCTGGAACCAATCGGTCTTATTCTGATGTTCAATTTAATTTTTCAATTCCTGATGGGAGTAATGCTTATCTTTTATTAGAAAGAGAAGTTTCCAAAAATTCTGGCAATAATGTCATTTGGAAAGCATCCATTCCAGCTACAACTTATCCTGACTTTATCAACAATTGGGAGTATGTTGTTTCCGGTGTTGCTGGTGACTTTTCTGGTGTTGCAGTTGGTGATTACGTCAGAAAAGAGTCGCAAGGTTATTCCCAATACTATAAAATTGTGGACATGGCTACGTCTACTGCGCAATATCCATCAGGAAATATTGATGGTATCGTCGCGGATAATTCAGTCGTCACTCTTAAATTACAAGGAAACGTAACTGGATTAAACCCACTAGGCAAAATAGATACCTATGCAAATGAGCCTTTTAAGTATTTCCGCTCCAAATATTCCATCAGTGATATTCAAGTTTTGCCAGCAAATCAAAACGCGACTTCTTGTGACTTTTATTGGATAGCCAGACGTGCGGGTGATTTTATTTGGTTACGAGATTACGGTCCCATGTGGCGTTCTCGTTCCTGGCAGCATTTGGATCGCGCATGGTCAAAGATTAAACTTTTAAAAGAATATCAAAACTTATTCATGTCTGGTGGTGGAGATATTACGTTTGAATCTGTTCCTGGTAATAATACTTTGGAATGGGATTCGCCAATTAATATTGAAATTGCAGGAAGAAACTCGCTTTATCAAATACCAACTGGCAACATAACCATTACCGATGGCCAATGTATTTATGTTGATATACCTGAGACAGATACTGGTAGCACCATAACATTATCGCCAGTAAATATTGCCATTGGGAATGTACCAATCGATCCCAATGACTCCAATTATTCAGACCGTATTTTAGTCTTATGGCACCGTCGAGGAGGAACTGTAACCGGAATAGGTGATGCCCCAGATTTGGATTCCGGCGAAACAGACACAATCGGACATGATCTACCACTTGCCATTCGAACCAGATTGGGAATCCTTTCAGAAACTCAATATGTGGCTTATTCCACAACTTATATTATTTCGGCAGGTGATAGTTATCCAGTAGCGATTAGCAAGCTGGACAATATTGTTTACTCAATCATCACAGACACAGCCAAGGAAGAAATCATAGTCCTTGGTTCCGACACTACAACAGTGACCGCTTCCATTCTTTCTTGGATTGGACCGCCATTAGGTTCAGCCGCAAATGTTGACATCCAAGTTTTTGTGAATGACTTACCTCAAACTCAAGACCAAGCAGGCTTACTCAATGAGGATTTCCGTAAGAATTCAACCACGCAATTAGAGTGGAGCTATACCCTCAAGGCTGGCTGGAAGATTCGGATAAGAGATGAACGCACTGGAGGCACTGGAGGAGGGTCTGGCGGGATAGACAATACGGCTTCTAACGTCGGTACTTCCTTAGATGGTTTTGGTCTATTTGCATGGAAAACCGGATATGACCTTCAGTTTTATAGACTTAAGGCTGGAACCGGTGTCACAATTTTGCAAGAATCGAATGACCTTTTAATCTCAGCTTCCGGTGGTGGAGGTGGAGAAGCCAATACTGCTTCCAATCGTGGTAGCGGAACAGGCTTATTCGCTGCTAAGGTTGGGGTGGATCTTCAATTTAAGTCCCTTGTGGCCGGAACGAACGTCACTCTCTCTTCAGACTCAAATACAGTTACGATTAATTCGTCAGGCGGTGGTGGTGGAAGTGGAGAAGCCAATACAGCTTCTAATCTGGGAACAGGGACAGGACTTTTCAATACGAAAGTTGGTATCGATCTCCAATTTAAATCTCTAAAAGCTCTTACAACTTCTGGGCTGGCAATCACATCAGACTCAACTTCGGTGACCTATTCACTGGCAGCCACGGGAACAAATTTAGGGTCTGGTTCTGGGTTATTCGCTCAAAAGAATTCCAGCTCAGGCAATTTCGAATTTAAATCTCTTAAGGCTGGTACCAATATCTCCTTAACAGCAACCTCGACAGATATCACCATTGCGGCGACTGGAGGGGCTGGAGGAGAAGCAAATGACGGTAACAATTTAGGGACAGGTCAGGGCATCTATACTGGAAAGTCCGGCGTTACTTTTCAATTCAAATCTTTGGTAGCGGATACGACATCTGGACTCGCCATTACTTCTGACGCGAACACTATCACCTACTCTCTGGCGGCTACTGGAACGAATCTTGGTTCAGGAACCGGATTGTTTGCGCAGAAAAACGCCACGACAGGAAATTTCGAATTTAAGTCTCTTGTGGCCGGAACGAACGTTACCCTGAGCAATACTTCAACAACCGTCACCATCAACGCAACAGGTGGAGGCAGTGGAGAGGTTAATGATGGTACCAATCTAGGAACAGGTCAAGGCATTTATGTAAGCAAATCTGGTGTTACTCTTCAGTTTAAATCTTTAGTGGCCAGCACTACTTCCGGCTTATCCATTACCTCTGACTCAAACACTATCACTTACTCTCTGGCGGCTACTGGAACGAATCTTGGTTCAGGAACTGGATTGTTCGCTCAGAAAAACGCCACGACAGGAAACTTTGAATTTAAGTCTCTTGTGGCCGGAACGAATGTCACCCTAAGCAATACATCAACGACAGTCACCATAAATGCAACTGGTGGTGGTGGAGCTGTAAATGACACTCAATTATTGGTTTTCGATTCGGGAAATATTGTTATTCAAGCTTCAGGAACCACAGCAGACTTGTCGTCAATTACAGCCACAAAAGACTTCAGCACTTCTGGCCAGTCCACAGTAATTGTGAATAAACCAACCTCTGTTATTTATCACAGCGTTAATGTTGTTTTCACCGCAGCAGAAACGACAGGAAGAACCGCAGTAGCATTGACATGTCCTGATCTTAATGGCGCAATAACTTTATCCCAAGCTTGCCGTCCATTTGCAATCAGATTTAATTCTTCTTATGGCGTAGCATCCACCTCATCTACTTTCACTTTAGTATCTGGCTCAACGTTTCAAACCGTCTTATCTGGATATACAGCAGCGCAAGAAGCCAAAGCTTCATTTAGTTTTTAAAGGAAAAATCATGACACAATTATATTTTAATGCCAGGTTTATTCCACAAAATTCTACTCAATTGGACTCAACATCATGGCAAGTACAAGCCGATATTTTTGACGGAAATGGCTTTTTTTCTGGTTCTGATGTTGCCGTCAATGATGCGGTTTTTTTAGATTGTTTTAACAGTATTTCCTTTCCTGGTACTATTAATCGATATAAAGTCACTCAAATAAATTCAGTAAATGGCTTTCATGTCAATGTTAATTTATTGTGGGATGATGGTTCAGATATTGTTCCTGTTGATGAGGTTCTCGGTTCACAAGGTTTTATTTGCCGAGTAACAGATAACAAAGGACTGCCATTTCATGCCGCTCCTACCCTTCATTTATTTGCAGATTATGTAGTCCAATATGCTAGAAATAGTGATAGTTTTAAAGTTCTTGATCCTTACGGCAATAAATACGTCAAAAATGGAAGCGGTGGAACTATAGGGAAATACAAAGTTGTCGCATGGAATGATGACGGTACAGTCTCAAAAGCCAACGCAAGACAACATACTCTTTCTGATGTGGCCGGTTTGACTTTGCAGTCCAGCAATACCGGAGATTTCGTTTGGATTATCAAAAGAGGCTATGTACCTGGAGCTTTGACTTTATTAAATCCTTTACCTGGTGATCGTATTTTACTCGACCCAGACAATCCAGGCGAGCTTACTTTGACCGAAATAACAGACTTAACAACGAGTATAATACTTATAGGTCGAGCCGAACCTCCATCGGGAATAGCATCTTCAAACGCAGTTGATCTGGATATGGAAATGATTATCGAGCAGGAGATATGATGATTGCAGAACAAAAAGCTAAAAAGTCTCGCAGGAAAAAAATCCCTTTGGATGATTTTTTTATAGCGCATCCTACTTTGGAGAATGAATTAGCAGATTTATCGTTACAATTTAGTGAGCAGGTTAGAAAAAAAATCATGATTGAGCCTAACGTCGAAGTGGTGGTTAGAGTTTCATTCGAATTCAGTTCTAAGGAGAATTAATAATGGCAGCTAGGAATATATACGTTTACGAAAATGGTAAAAAGATTCGTAATACTGCGAATGAAACCATAGACTTTTTAAGTATTAAAATTGGTTCTGACGCAATGGAAATCAAAGAAACTTCAGGTAAATTTGATTTCGGTGCGAGAGAATTAAGCAACATTTCTAACGCTTCGGCAGACACAAGTGCGGCTGGTTGGGGACAAGTTAAAACCTACGTTGCACAACAAGTTGTCTCTGGCGGAACAGTAAAACAAAACCTTTTAACAGAAATTCAATTAGATAATACTCTCGGTATCCTTCCTGGCTTGGTGACTTTTTTCACGACAAACGCTGTTGATTCCGATACCGTTGTTCTTAAAGATGCGGCAGGAAACACTGAAACATATACTTTTAAAGACACTCCTTCTGGCACTTTTGACGTGGCAGTCGGCGGAACTGTTGCTATAAGCATGAGCAATTTATCCGCATCCATTAATACCAATTCTGTATATTGGAAAGCTTATTATGATACTTCTGTCCTCGCCAGTTTATACGCAGCAGGTTTAATTGGAATTTACCGCAAGTCTGATACGGATAATGCTTTCAAAATTTGGGTAACAGGAACCGTTGCTGGTGATGTGACCAATTATCATGGACTTTTGGAATATACAACCAGTTCCAGTGTGCTTATTGCGCTTGTGAATTCAGAACCTGCGAATGCACAGTCTGGCTTTTCGATTGCCAAAGCTGGGTTAACAAACGGTGAAATCCATAATGTAATAGCTGAAGATAAACTTAAATACTGGAATGCCGATTATAGCGGTGGCACTGGAGCATGGTTCACCATGTCGGAAGGTGTAATCCCAGTCTCTACTTCTGGCAGTGGTGGCGCAATCCTTGGAAAAGTAACTTTCGATTCCGATAAAGGCGTTGAAGTTACAGGAATAGGAATTGCAAAAGCTAAAGTTGACGGAACATCGATGCACTTTGACGGTAGTGGAAATATTGCCATTGCTGCAAATGGTGTCTCTGCGGCTAAATTGAATGCCGATACTGCTGGAGCGGGTCTTGTCCTTAATGGAGTTTCCAATGCGCTCGATGTAAATGTGGGCGACGGACTGGAATTAGGAGGAACGGGCTCTGACTTTGTAAAAATCAAACCTGACGCTACTGGCGGAGCAAATCTTGCCAAAGCCGCTAATGTTGGCGCAAATGGGTTGGCTATTAAGGTTGATGATTCTTCCATCGAGGGAGACTCAACAAGTGGTCAATTAAAAGTAAAAGCACTCGGTATTGCTACAGGAATGCTTGCAGCCAATAGTGTAACCGCAGCTAAATTAAATGCTGATACAGCCGGAGCGGGCCTTGTCCTTAATGGAGTAACAAACGCTCTTGAAGTAAATGCTGGTAACGGTATTTCGACTTCAGGTGATGCTGTTGCCGTTGTTGCTGATCCGACAGGTGGAGCAAATCTTGCCAAAGCAATCAATGTTTCAAGTAATGGCGTTGCTGTTAAAATTGATGACCTCTCCGTAAAAGCCAATGCTTCAAACCAACTTTATATACCAGGAGCTTATGCTTCTTTGGTGAATGACAATGCTGGCACAATTACAGTTGGACAAATTGTTTATGTAAAAAGCAATGGCCATGTCGATTTAGCTAAAGCAGACGCTCTTTCAACTTGTAGTGGAAAACTTGGGATCGTAATGGATGCAACAATCGCAACCACCGCTCCTGGAAATATTTGGTTGATGGAAGGCTTGCCCGTTGCATTGTTCACAAGCTTAACTCTTAGCGTTCAGTATTTCTTGTCTGCCGCAACCGCCGGAGCAATCACCACAACAGCACCAAGTACCGTGACAAACTGTATTGTTCCTCTTGGAAAATCTGCCGCAATCAATACGACCCTTTGTTTTAATCCAGAAGAGGTAGTTGAGATTCTTTCTTAATCCATCTAATATAGACACAACGCATCATTGTAATATGTATTTAAAAAAATAAAGAGCCGAGATGACATGAGTTTATTGTCTATTTTTTACAATACAGTGACAAACGTAAAAGGACGTATCAAAGAAATTTTCTACGATACAAGTTCTAAAACGTTATCAACACCCAACATTTCTGTAGAGCCTATCGATGATACGACTGTGGGGGAATTAAGATTTAAAGAATTGGCATCAAATGGATCGAGTTATATCGGATTAAAAGCTGCCAGTTCTTTAGCTTCCTCTTCTGTTTTTGAATTACCAAGTTCTGACGGTAACTCTGGACAAATAATTACTACCGATGGAAACAAAAAACTTTCGTTTTCAAATGCATTTAAAGCTACGACTTATGATTTCGATTCTACAGGTCAAACATCTTTTGTAACATCAGAAACATTAACAAATAAAACTTTAATCGTGATGCATAATGGGATTTCAAGACGTTTAGGAAGCAATTACGACTATACCGTTTCTAGTGCAACAGTGACTTTCACTTATACTATTCCTAACGGCCACTGGGTTACAATTATCGTATTAGGATAAAAGAGGAAAACTATGACACGAACTTACCCAAAAACCAGTCAAATATCTCACGAACCATTATTGACTGCAATTGGCACCACTGCGGAAACGCCATTTGATACGATAGTCGGATATATTGAACAAAATACCCTTCACCCATATAGAATCTATGCAAATAATACTCCCGATGCCAAACTTTATTTTTCTTCAAATGTTGTGGCAACAAGTGTGGGAACAGATCGACTGACAGAAGCGGCTTTAAATTCTTTACAGAGTTTTGCTGATTCTTGGATTGATTTTCAACTGCAATCGACTTCCAGTGCATCGATAAGTATTACTTTCCCTTCATCGACTTCAGGTTATTATCGCCGATGTGTCTTCTGGTTATTAAGAGACAATACGATTAAAGCATTGTTCACTTCTGAAGTTTCCTCGGTGGGCGCTCTTCCCGATCCTTACACTGCATTTCAAAACAATGCAAGAATTATTGGGTGCGCTGACCTTCAATGTACGGACACTTCTGGCAAATTTAAAACACCAGGTGCGACTGGAAATGTAATTCAAAATTTGGTTTCTGGAACTTCTTATGTGCATGAAATCACTGATATGCTGATGAGAGTTCCGACCATAAATACGGACCCTTCTGTAACAGCTATTGATGGATATATAGGGCAAATAGCAGAAGAAACAGATTCGGCACAAGCTTGGATTAAACAGGACACTGGCTTATCTACTTATTGGAAACCTTTGGACTGGTCACTTTTAAAGAATGAATATTCAGGATGGGCAAATACTTCTGGCGTAATTTTATCCCTTACAGGAACAAATAATAAAGTTTTCAATATAAGTGGAACTCGAACATTTTACGTTCAAGGACGGCCATTCAAGAAAACTACGACCGAAACTGTAACGATGAGTGGAGCTAAAGGTGCTAGGTTTTTTTATTATGATACTTCTGGCACATTAAACCAGTCAACATCTGCTTTTAATTTTACAAACTCAGCTTGTGTTGCTGTGGCTTATTGGAACGGAACACAAGGACTTCCCAGTTCTATTGGTTGGGAATTACATGGACTGACCGATGCAGCGGATCATACTTGGAAACATCTGACTGTGGGAACTCGTTATGTTTCTGGCTTTACACAGACTTCGAGTCCATTAGCGTCAGGAAACCCAACCGGAGACACAGAAAGTTATATCTGGATTACTGGCGGTACAATCTTTGATGAAGATATTAATATTACAGTTAACTCAACCGTTACTCCAACAGATAAGTTTGATCAAAATCTTGGAAGTGGTTTAACAAGTTCAACAGCGGCGGTTATTGCAAATCTTTATGTAGACGGTTCTGGAACTGAAATTTATGTCCCGCCGAATTATCCCAGTAGGTTTCCTTTTATTTTTAATGGCACCAATGGAACACCGCAATATACAAACAGTGGGGTTTTAACTGATACTCCTAGCGGTAATTTTGCAGTCTATTGGATTTTTGCGACTTCTACAATTTCCACTTCAGATACGAATTTCACAACTGTCGGAACTGCGGTTTATTCACGCCCTCACATTGCAACTTTTACTACACTGGCAAATGCACAGACTGCATATTTTGGTGATCTAAATTGGGCATCCACAGCTATTCAGGAAAATAAAGCTCTTTTTAGATTGATTTATCGGTGTTCAAATGGCTATAACAATGCAACTCACCGATGCAAATTAGTTGAAGTGGATGATTATCGTAACACTTCTCCTGTTCCCGTAGGCGCGACATCTGGCACAGATCACTTACTGCTTACAAACTTAAACGGTGGAACTTATGGTGATGGTGGTCATGCAAACTTAGCACAGATAACCAATTCCGTAAATTTAGACCCAACCGCATCAAATGATATATTCACCAATAAACAACTTGCACTATGGCTTAATCAAAACACAGATCAAGTTTTTATCAACGTCGATAATACAGCTTCAGCAGCAATTTGGAAGCAAATAGTCTTTACTTCAGGAAATTATTCAAGTTCTGTCATGACTATAGGAACGACAAATACAGTAGATTTGAGATTGATGGCAGGCGGAGCAGAGATGGCTAGAATGCTTAACTCTACTGGTGTTAATTTTCTAATCGGCACCACAACAAAAGCCGCTATGCTTACAGTCGCTGGATCATTGGCAACGAAATATACTCTTCTTTCTTCTGGCACAACAACCCTAAGTGTATCCGTTGGGCATTCTCATGTGCATGTCGATTCTGGAAATAATGCGAACGTGACCATAAATCTATACGGTGCGGCAGTAGATGGAGCTGAACATTCTTTCTCAAAAGCCAATAGTGATATTTACAAAGTGACTATAGCACCGAACGGCTCTGACACTATTGAAGGTTTATCCTCACTGACTTTCAACGCCATCAACGAATCTTATAAAATAAAAGCTGACGGTATTTCAAACTGGAGAATAATTTAATGTTTATTCCATACGACAACCTCCAAAATATTTTCATAAATGGAAATCTGGCTATCAACCAGCGTTTCTTTTCTTCAGGAACACTTACCACATCACCAGTTTGGAATTTTGATAGATGGTTTGCTTATGGTGGAACAGGAGGGAGCACCATTGCTTTATCCTCAGATGTTCCTACAAATAACTGGTCACCAAATTCTTTATTATTGACATGGAAAACAGGCGAAACTGATATTTTCATCGGACAAAGAATTTCTCAAGACCGCGCCATAAATTTAAACAACAGAATGATCACCGTAAGCTTCATGGTCAAAAATGGAGGCAGTGCGTTTGCTCCAGTATTGATAATTAATCAAGCTAATGCCAACGGAAACTTTACAACTAAAACTCAAATTACTACAAAAAATTTTACTTCCGCTCCTGGCTCAGCATCAGGTTTTACCAGAATATCTGCCACAGCTTTTATAAGTAATGTTTCAAATCTTAATTATGGAATTGAAATTTTAGTTAAGATTCCTAATGGGTCTTTGACGAATAACCAGATATTTAAAATAACTCAAGGAATGTGTCATTTTGGTGCCATTCCTGTTGACTTTACTTTATCAGGTAAGGTTGGTAGTATTGAAAAATTCATTACAGGATTGCCAAACGATATAAGTTCGACAGGGTTTGGTTACCAAGAAATGGTTTATGATGGACAGATTCCACTTAAACTTTCTGCGTCAATAATAGCTGATAGTAAAATTAATATTGCTTCCAATGTGGTAACAACCATTAACGGCTCAGCTACAGCAGTCCCTCCTTTTGCTGACAGTTTTGCTGTTTTCCCAGTTACAACAGTCGATATGCAAACCGGAGCAACGACTGGCGGAACAGTAAATAACTCCATTCCTTCATCGACAATAGGAAAATATCGCAGGGTCTTACTTAGCTATAGCTCAACAAATCAACTGTATTTAACATGGTCAACCGAAGTAGCAACTCTTAATAGCCTTGCCAGCCCAGACACACTCGTCCGCGCTGGTGACTTTATTCTTGGTTATCTTGACCTAGAAGCAACCGGAACAATAGCTTTTAAAACAGCAGGTAGTTCCAGCAATATTATAGAAAATGCAGTAACCGACACTCCAAGAATAGTCAATTTTTTGCTTGGAGGTACTTCAACTTCCAATACTCCAGACATGTTAAGAGTGGCAATCCTTGATCAATCCCAAACAAATATTTCCATTATTGATATGTCAACCAAAAATGCTTTCAGTATTGAAGGTTGGGTTTCTATTGATGCAACGACAGATTTAAGAGAATATTTTTGCATTGATGGCGTTAAAAAAGGCGACGGAACTTATGTTATTTCAGCTTATTCTGTCGGTGATAACTGCGGAGTTGTCTTTAATATTACAAGTGCAGGAGTAATTCAATATACCAGCACAACTTATTCCGGCTTTGTCAGCGCAGAATTTCGGTATGTCGTTTTTGCAAGACAAGCTTCATTAACACAAAACTTAACCGTATTTAACATGTTAAACAGCCAAACCAACACCGTTATCGTTGATCTGTCCGCCAGCGATGGATTCACAATAGAAGGCTGGATTAATTTACTGGCAATAGGAAACAATAAAGGTGAATTTGTCCGAATAAACGGCACAAAAAAAGGTGACGGAACTTATACGATCACCGCCGTTTCAACCGGTGACGATTCCCTGGTTACTTTTGGCATTACAAATTCAGGCGTTTTGACCTATAGTACGCCAACTTATGCAAACTTTAGCTCTTTGACATTTTCATATTTGCTTAACAATCCAGTCCAGGTTATTGCCTCCGTTTCCATTCCATTCAGTATTATTGATGTCGTAAATGATGCCGATAATTCTTTGATTTATAGTGCTGGTGAATGGACTTTTAAAAACTCTGCTGGCTATACCCGTCTTGATATTACCGACGCAGGCATTCCAACTTTTTCTGGACTTTCTGGGACTGGACTTGTCCATTCTATTAGCGGAACATTTTCTGTTTCTCAGTTGGTCAATGCTGATGTTTCCGTAAGTGCTGCCATCGATGGAACAAAGATTTCTCCAGCTTTTGGGGCACAAGATATTACTTTAAATAGCGGTCAGAAAATAGACACCACTGCCGCAAGCGGGACTCTCAATATTGCTACCGCCAACGCAACGACCATTAATATCGGTAAGGCTGGCGCGACTGTAAATATTTTAGGGTCATTAGCCTATATCGAAACTACCAATACTCAAGTTACCGATTCTTTATTGACTTTAAATAAGGGTGGAGCAGTAGGTTCAGCCAGCAGTTCGGGTATAGAATTTGAAGAAAATTCTTTAATCACCGGTTATGTCAAAACCTCTTCGGATAGAAATTCTTTGCAAATAAAAGCACCAAATAGTGCTGGTAATTTCAATATTACTCCAAGCGGATTTGACTGTTCTCTTATATCAAACGCAACAGTAGCTAGATTGATTAACTTGCCAGATCGCGCTGGAACAATAAACTTATCAGACAGCAGTGATACATTATTACCATACGATTCAGCAAGGACTTTAGGTAATCAATCTAATAAATGGTCGGCGATTTATCTGGCAGACACCACAACAAATGCAACTGGTGTAACTGGAGATATTTCAGGACTTTTATTTTCTGACACACAAAGATCATTTGTTGCACATATAGCAGTGATCACTTCTGGCGGATTGTATGAGTCTTTTTTAATGGAAGGTATTCGTAAAGCCAGCAATTCTTGGTTTATTAACGTCACCAGCGTAGGAGACAATACAGGAATTACCTTTGATACCACAAATGGACAAGTGACTTTTGCCAATGCTGCTAATGGCTGGGTAATAAAAGCAAAACAGGTTTCAATAATTGATGCGTAATGTTCGCATTAAATTTAAAAATATAGTTATTGGAAAGGAAAATAACTACTATGTCAAGAGCACCTTTAAAAGCTAAACACGGCTTAATAGTGCAAGATCCAACCGACCAGACTAAACAAGTACAGTTTGATGTGTCTGGAGTAAGTACAGGAACAACTCATACACTTAAAGTTCCAAATAGCGACTCGACAATTGCAGGGAGTCCAGCATCGACAAGCGGTTCTAGCGGTAAATTTGCAAAATGGACTGCGACAGATGGCGTTCTTGCTGTGACAACCTATGATCAAACCAGCTTTGATACGTCTGGAGCGGCTTCAAGTGCTGTCTCTACCCATGCTGGCTTAACCTCAACTCACGGAGTTTCTGGTTCTATTGTCGGCACATCTGATACACAAATCTTGACCAATAAAGATGTAGATGGAGGAACGGCATCAGATAGTAATAGGGTTACCCTTCCTTCGAATACTACTTCGAATATTTCAGGACTGACAAGGAAAGCTGGAACAATAATTCACGATACGACAAAAACCTATCCAGTTATTGATGATGGCAGTGCATTACATGATTTAATTACCAATGATGATACGCAGGTATTGCAAAATAAAACCTTTGCCGATGCAAGTGATGTGACGAAAAAATTAGCATTAGGATTATCCAATATTACTGCTTCTACAACTCGGACATTAACGGCACAAGATCGTAATGGAATAATTGCAGATGTGCAGAATGTTTTGGATAATAGTGTGGATAAGGCAGGCTACTATTTTACGACTGATGGAACGGCTTATATTACCGTTGCAAATAACGCCAATATACTCTTTGCACCTAATCATCCATTCAGTATTCTTTCGACTTTACGGTTTTCTGCAAGCGGGGCATGTTATTTAATAAACAAAAGCAATGGATCTTTCGATGAATATACCGTGGGATTTGTTAATGGTACTTATTTTTTTCAACTCGTTAATGCGACAAGTCAAAATACCAACTATATAACAAAAATTTCAGTAGCAACCTTTAATGATGGTAATGTTCATACTTTTTGCGCAACCTATAATGGTAATGCGGCATTTTCAGGTATGAATTTATATGTAGATGGCTTGCTTCAATCAGCTACGACCGCAGGTGCGAATTATACGGCCATGGGTGATGGGACGGTACCTCTGATCATTGGAGGGGCAGGAGATCATACTACCAATCATGCATTCAAGGGCCAACTTCATCGTCAACTTATATTTAATTATGATATTTCTGCTTATCCTGATAAACTTCGCCGGTATTTTTTGGGCGGTAAATTGGATTTTGAAGACATCGGGGGATCGATGGTGCCAGTCTATGGGCCACAATCTTTTGCTCCAGGTGATTATGCCTCGTGGAATGTATTTGGAGGGGCTGTAAAATCAAATACTACTCCCACAAATAATGCATTAAACGTAACGGGATTATATGGCAGTGTCACAGCCAGATCGTGTTATATAGTAGGATCTAATTATGTCATTGGAAAAAGATATCGAGTTATTGCTAAAATAAACTGTGCTTCCGGAACAAAAACGATTGCATTTGGAACAAGTGATAGTAATGTGGGTTTAAATCATTTAATGACAATCACAAGCACGCCAACTGTATATTATTATGACATGGATTATCCTGCGGATACCACAAATAATCTTCAATTTGGTTGTGCAGACGCAAATAACGTTGCGGTGACAATTGATGATCTTTCGGTTATCCGTCTTGGAGCAGTCCTGGTTGCAGAACCTCAAAATATCACCGATACGACTTGGTATGATATTTCTGGAAATAGTTTAAACGGTACGGTAACCAATGCAGTTTCCATGAATAAAGATGGAATAAACACCAGGGCACAAATTGATACGGCAGTCACGAATTCTGTAAATCATATCGGAACGGACACGGGAGTTCATGGAGTTGGTGCAAATAAAGTTGCAGCTTCTCCGGCAAGCACAGCAGGGTCGAGTGGTAAATTTGCCAAATGGTCTGGCACCGATAAATTATTAGCAATCAGTACCTACGATGAAAACAGCTTTGATCTTGTCAATACTGCTTCAAGTGCGGTTTCTACTCATGCGGCATTAACGGCAACTCATGGTGTTACGGGCGCAATTGTTGGAACCACGAATAGTCAAAACTTACAAAACAAAACCTTTGCGGATACGAGTGATGCGACGAAAAAATTAGCATTAGGATTATCCAATATTACTGCTTCTACAACTCGGACATTAACGGCACAAGATCGTAATGGAATAATTGCAGATGTGCAGAATGTTTTGGATAATAGTGTGGATAAACCAAGTTATTATTTCAATGGAAGTAATGCCTATGTTTCAGGAAGTTTACCAACATTAGGTGATTCTGATTTTACAATTATATTTCAAATGACCAGATTAATTGACCACCCACCAAATACTGTAGATTGTATTTTATCCTTTTTTTATTCCGATATAAACAATCGATTTGCTATTATGACACAAGGAACCGCAAATAATGATTTGTATTTTTTATGTCAATATACTAATAGCGGCCCTGTTCAGGCAGATCATATAATTAACGCAGGTGATATCGATACTTTTTTTGAAAAAAATAAATCCACTACGGTAATTTGGACACGTTTAGGATTGGTGACTTCCGTTTATAAAAATGGTCAACTTGTAGTTACAAATACAGCTACCGTTAAAGCAAATTTTGGATCAAATAACTATTATATTGCATCAAGTGCATTATTAGGTGTTAAGTCCAATATAAACAGTTCTCGTTTAATTTTATGTAATTATTCAATGGATTCCTCGCTTTCAAAAATAACGAAGTATTCTGTTGGCGCTAAGTTAGATTGGGAAGACATTGGCGGATCGATGACGGATATAAGTGCGTCTTCCACTTGGTCAAATCCAGGTGGCTTTAGTAGTTATTCATCATCTGGAAATAGTCTTACAGCGTATTCAACAGGTGGTAATTATTCATATTTGGCTTTGACATCTTTTTCAATTGTAGTTGGTAAAAAATATAGAATTTATTATACAAATACTGGAGCTGCCAATATAATCCAAGTTTATTTTGTAACACCAGCCGGTTCGCAAGAATCTATAGAACAACCCTATATAGTAAATAGTGCAACACAAGTCTACGTAGATTTAACTGCTAGTGCTACCGATCCGATAGCGCGATTAACATTTCAAAGAAATAATGCAGGATCGGGAACATCAGGCGCATTTACATTAAAAATAGTTGAACTTGGCGCGGTTCTTGATTTAGAGCCAGAAGGAATAATTAAATCTAATACTAATCAATGGCTTGATAGTAGTGGAAATGGTCTCCATGGAACACCAACAAATGCGCTTCCCCAATCCTGTAGAGAATATCTAGAAATAGTTGATTCTAGTGATATTGTTATAAATAGTCCGGTAGCTGATACGGTATTTTATGATACTGGTATTTCATTAACTTTAACTGCCGGAGAATGGGATATTGATTTTAATGCTGCGTTAGTTGGGGCGTTTTCAACATATTCTTCGGGAGCTCCATTTTTTGGATTATTTTTAGGAACGGGACTTGCTGCATCGCCAACTATTTTACAAACAGCTTTAAGTATAAACACAGCTCCATCTACGGTTATTTTTCAAGGAGCTAATTTAAATGGTCATTATAGGGCAGTAATCACATCGACGACTACTTATAAATTATTCGTAAAATGGGGTATTTATAGTGGAGCCGCAGCCACACTTTCGAGTATATACTTAAGAGGAGATTCTAATACGGCAAGAACATACATTAAAGCAAGACGGCAAGGAATATAAAAGGAGTATTTATGTTTTTAGTTATCAATACAAATACGATGAAAATAGCGCAATCCGCTGCTAGTGCGATTTCTATTCCGGAAGGATTTATTTTATTGGAAGTCGATAATTCAACAGATATTACTTTTAAAAAAGTATTATTAACTGATGGGGTTTATGCCATTATAGATGACACAGAAGCAATAACTACTGCGGATAAGACATCAAGAATATCAGCATTAAATACTCAAACTTGGACAGCAATTCTAACTCATGCACAGACTGTTTATCCTGATATAACAATCAATGTGTCCGACTGGAATGGTTCGAGTATTCTCATTTTGGCAGCACATTCCACTTATCAGGATATGGTTACAAATCCTAGTTCTTATGTAGGTTCAATATTTGCAGACACAGCAACCGTGCTAGGATATGCGCAGCCAAAATTAACTGCATCGAGTGAGTTTGGTATTTGGAGATTGGGTGTTTTGGCACAAGAGGCTGCACAGAAAGCGGCTATTTTGAATGGATAAGAATGAATGACTTATATTTGTGATGAGTGCAATGCTGTCATTTATATAAACGACACAGAAGATATGCATAATATTCCTCATTATTGTCCATCCTGTGGTCATTGTTTTTTCTTAAGACATGCTGGATGTTTAACAGTGGGTTAGAATTCCTGCCATAAATCACTTATAATAGCTTTAAACAATATATTTAAGGCTATTTATTATGAGTGATCAAGCGAGCATTATATTATCTCCTGAAGAAATTAGGCGTAGGGAATTTTGGCAGCCATGTCAGACTAAAGAAGAACTTTACCTTCATATCAAGACTTTCCTAGATATTGACGTTCCAAGATATACTGTGGATGAAATGTCAACATCCAGTGCTTTAGATTTTGTGTGGTCTGTCTATTCTGCGATGCATACAAATTCAGGATATTTAAGACATGTAGTTGCCACGAGTCGTAACTGCATGAAGTGCAATGCCGAAGGGACTTTAGTGGCTACACCTTTTGGTCCCAGAGAGATTCAGACTTTAAAAATTGGAGATACAGTTTATGATGAAAATGGAAATCCAATAAAAGTTATAGGAGTTTGGGATCAAGGAGAACAAGAATGTATTGATCTGATTTATAACAATATAACCTTAGTGTCTTGTACTCCAGAACATCCATTTTTAATAAACACAACGGAAGTAAAAAAAGTAAAAGACTGGCAACCGAATGACATTCTGTGTGGTTTAAAGTTTACTATTCCAGTTAAAAGTATTAAAGTTATCCCAGCAGGTAAAAAACATTGTTGGGACATAACTGTAGACTCTCCGACTTCACTTTATTGTTTACAGAATGGTTTAGTTACGCATAATACATTGATGTCTGCGGTAATTCACTTCTATGCCATGATTCATTTCCGGCGTGATTGTGTTCAGATGGCGGCCATCAAACCTCAGTCGGCTGCTTGCATTAAATATCTGGATAAGTTTTTAATGATTCCAGAAGTGGCACCCTATGCGGATATAAACAATAAAGACGAAAAAATACTGAGAAAACTTCCTGCCAATTCTTTTACTGACAAGAAAGACGCGAAAGTACTGGTTGTCGTTGGGACTTTAAAGGGAACGAACAGTGCTCGCGGTAGTTGCTTAATTTCCGACGAAGTTGAATTAATAGACCCAGATATATTGTCAGAAGCGGCAAACATAGCTGACCCGACCATGAAGGAAGGGTTTGATCCGATTAGTATTTATTTAAGTTCAAGAAAGTTTGCCAATGGTCCATTACAAGTCCTTATAGATGATGCAGAGAATCCAAAAGAAAATACAGAGCCCGTGCGACTTCACAAATGGTCTCTTGCAGATTTCATGAAAAAATGTCCAGAGAGTATTCACAAGCCAGAACTTCCAAAAATTAAGGCCGCAATCAACCGGGACACATTGGAAATCCTTTGGGAGCATGAGGCTGAAGGGCTAGAAAGTAAGGGCGGAAATTATATTGAGGTAAATGCATATGCTGGTTGTCGAAAATGTGGCGCTTTTGTAGTATGCCAAAGCCGAACGCCCAAACAGCAGGGTACTTCTCCTACCTTACGGACCCCAAAGTTCGTCACAGGCCGCGTAAACGATGTTAGGGACGTTAAAAAAATCATAGCGCAGATACTCAACTGGAAGCCAGAATCGACTGGATTGGTTTACCCCATGTTCAGTCCGGCCATTCATGTGAAGACCGCGCTGGATTCTTACAAATGGATAAGTCACGGCGAACCATTTAATCCGATGAAGCTGACCGATGAGGCTTACCAGTTTTGCTTGAAAGAGGGTGATTCAAAGGAAAGGGCTTTAGTCATTCCCACCAAGAAGGATCTTTATGCCTTGATGGAAAGGAATGGCTGGAAAATCCATTGGGGGATCGACTGGGGTTATACGGACCCGGCTTGTCTGGTGGTGATGGGTTATCAGCGCAAGGAACACCGTGTTTTTCTTTTACATGCCGAGGCTAGGACGGGTTACTCAAATCAGGATTGGGCAAATTACGTTTGTGTCACTTATGGAAAAATCTTTGCTCCTGATCTGATTTGTCCTGATATGGCAGACGGAGCTTCACCTACTTATTTTTCGAAGCAGGGTTTTGCAGCTCGAGACACAAAGCCAAGACAGATTGATACGGGGGTGAGCCAAATGCGTTCGCTTCTATGGAATGTTGCGACTCAAAAGTCTCACTTCTGCATGTTAGAGGACAGACTTCATGCTTTTGTAATTGAAGAATTTCAGAACTGGACTCACGCACGGACACCAACCGGATATGACTTCGACAAATTTGAACAGAATGAATGGAACCATTTTTGCGACAGTTCACGTTATGCCCTCGACCCTTTTGTTGAAGAGTCTGATGTCTATTTTGCGGCGAAACAAAAGAAAGAAACCAACATAGGTGACCTTTTTGATGCAGCAAAGGATGGGACTGTAGAGACTCAAATTGCGTTGGCGAAGAAACAGTTTGAGGAATATTTTGCGAGAGAGCATGGGATACCGAATATCTTTGCCAACACATTTACCATTCCTTTTTCAGTTCCAGTAGGCCAGCCATTACCGAGTTTTGAATTGAACCAGAAATTCCATGAAAAGGACAAAAAGAAAGGCGGATTCTTTTTCAAGTTCTGAAGTGATAAAATCGCAATATATCCATAGGAGATCAAATAATGCCTTTTCTAAATATGACGACGGGTGTTTTGCTTTATGCAGATACCAATGTTGAAAATCCCAAAATACGGCTTGCAGACATTACGGATGTTTTCCAGCAGGTGACAGTAAGTAATGTACGCAGTTTAGAGACAATGATTCAGCCTGGTGAGAGTGAATTGGTTGTGAGTACTCAGCGTATATTAGGGGCTGGAATAAACACAACGGTCTTTGAAGTTTTACGGCCAATAGAGACAGAAGATATTGCGAGATTAAGCTGGACAGGAGTTGGGTCTGATCCAGGGTTCCGTTCGGTAAGAGCCATTGGTGTGGACAATACGACACATATGGCTATGGTGCGTGTTGGTCCGCGCAGCATGAAATTGATGTCCACTTCTGGTTCATCATTTAATACAGCGTCAATCCTTACAGGGGACCAGCTTTGGCTTGAGAGAAATACTGACACCTACACCTCACCTTTTTCCTCATTTAATACTGATAAGTTATTTACTATTCAGTCTAAAGGTACAGGATATATTGTCATAAATGATGAAGGAACGTTAGGGGAAGAACCTGATGTCTTTTCTGTTGTAGGCGCTTTTGAAGTATTTGTTCAGCCAATAGCAAGTAAGCCAAAGATAGGTGATTATATTAAGATCGCTGCTGGCAGTAATTTTAACTATTACAATCAGGGTGTTTTCCAAATATTAAGGATAACTGACACCTATATTGAGTTTGTTAATCCTTATTCTGTTGCAGAAACGTTAACCAATTCAAGTAATGCCATTGTGATCTTCGATTATTTTATTCGTTTTGCTCATTTGATTTCTTCTGGTGAGCTTATGATTTCCTTTGATGGAAGTCCAGGATTTGTAATGGAAAAGCTAGGAGAAGATCATGGGCAATATACTGGCACGATAAAAACAACTCAAATAACAGCAACAAATACCACCTTATCACCGGTGAGTTTACGTTGTCAGTTTGCGGGTGCCATTGAAGGATGATAATTAAAATGAAAAAAAGCGTCTTGAGGAAATCTAAAAGAAAAAAAGAAGCATTCATCACTTCTAATGAGCCAGAATTTTACAACCAGGATGCTTTAATTGATGGATTGCGCAAATCTGTTAATCCCAAAGAGTTTCCAGAAGTAGATGAACAAAAGGTTACAAAATCTAAGATTGTCTTTGGCACAAAAATGCATCAAGCCTCTTATGGTGCAGTGGAAGTCAAGGGATTCAAAAGACTAAGTGATGCGGAATTAAGGGAAATATCCATTATCGATCCTTACATTTCGGCAATCATAAGCAAAAGAACATCTCAAACCACAGCAATAGGAAGACCATCCGAATCTAAATTTGATAAGGGGACCAAACTAAGAGAACTTCGGCCTCTTTCACTCAAGGAATTCAACTCTAAAGAAGAATATGAAAGAGCCAAACATATAAGGAATGAACAGTCTAAATCTATCTTAGATTGGGTGGTTCACTGTGGCACAAAAGACACCGAAACCTTAAATTTGATATATGCTTATGCGGACAGTGACTACAAGAACTGTAATCTTTATCAGTTTTTGCAAGCACAGACTAGGAATTTACTTACATTCGGTCGATGCGCTACACAAATTATTCGCGACGGTAATGGATTGCCATTGATGTTCCGGCCAGTACCTGTTGAAACTATATTTAGGGTTTTAGATGGAGAGATTGTTCATATTGCATCGAGTCAGGACACACATTTTCAGTCTCTTCAAGATGCTGATGAATATAATGAAATGAAACCTGTAAGTCGTCCTACTGCTTATGTGCAGAGAGTTGATGGCCAGGATATAAACTTCTTTACTTCCGATGATCTGATTATCTGGAATTACCAAAGCCAAGCACTTTTTGATCTTAATGGTTATCCGTTGGCACCTATTGAGCTGGCGGTCTATATGGTCTATGTGCACCAACAGACTTTAACGTATTTACGCAATCAATTTATTAAGGGAATGGCATCGAAAGGGATGATAGTCCTAGAAAGTACAAGCCCTTCCGCACAATTAAGCGAAGATGACATTGAAGATTTTAGACAACAATTCCATAATTTTGTGACACGAACGGATAATAGTAGTGTAATTCCAGTAATCGGCGGCCCAGTAAAAGCCAATTTTATTCCGCTTAATCAGTCTCCAAAAGATTTAGAATTCCTTCATTTAGAGGAGCACATCGTTAGAGCATTATGTTCCAGCTTTCAGATCAGTTCTTTTGAGATGGGATACGGACATCTTGGATTGTCAGGCCAAGGAGGAATGGCTCAGGCTGGAAAACAAAACGAAATTATATACGGAGAAGAGACTGGATTACGTAACATACTTGATGTTATATATGATGGATTGAATGATATTGTTTTCGATCATTTTAAGGAAGGAAAAGATTTATTCAGTCTTTCTTATACTGGCGTGGGTGAAGATACTCGCGAACAGATTGTAAACAGGAATATGAATGAGCTTAATACTACAGCTTCAATGAATAGTTTGTGGGCAGATTCAGATCGAACCGAGCCATTTCCGTTTGCTGGTGATGCACCTTTAGCCCCTCACTTTAATCAATTTGTAGTGAAAAACATGAAGTACTGGGAATACCGAAAATACTTTTTTGGCGATAAAGATGCGGAGAAAAATCCGGCATATGATTTCATTATCGACCCAAATATGAACCAGGTTTACCAGCAATTAAAGATTACTCCAGTGGATCAGCAACAAGCACAAAGCCAGATGCAATTCGCACTGACAGCACAACAGGCTCAAATGCAGGATCAGCAATTGCAAGGTATGGTGCCACAAGAGCAAGGACAACAACAGGAGCAGCAGCAGCAATCGTCGCCAGCACAAGGTAATGATGAGCCCGAAAAGAAATCAGAAAGTCTCAAAGATATTTACCGTCGAAGCAAAAAAGGAGAGCCATTACAAAAAAGTAGTTACCGTACTTTATTTGAAGACTGGCTTAAGGTAAACTTGATTTGAGATCCGCTTCCTTTCCTGGTTTGACTTTCCTATTCTAAAATTTAATAATCAAATAAAGAAACATGCATAATGGTTAATTTAGCTGGTTAGGAAAAATATGGAGATAAGTATTGCTTGTGTGTTTTGTAAAAAATATCACATCATCAAAGTGAGTGAAAAAGGTTATTATAAAAAATGGAAAGCAGGCGAACTCATTCAACGCGCCTTGCCAAAATTATCCGCTGACGAAAGAGAACTTTTAATTTCTGGGACATGTCAGGAATGTTGGGACAAATCTTTTAAATGAAAAGCTAATAATCAATAAAAAGGAGAAAAGATGGAAGAAAAAATAGAAGAGATAGATTTACTAAAACAAAATCCAGCCGAGCATATTTTAGCTAAGCTGCATGAAGTCCTTGCAGCATGTACAACTTTGAAGGCCAGAATAGACATTATTGAAGATCATGTTGTTTATTTATTATCAAAAAGTCCAGACTATCTTAAAATGATGGCGGAAGCAAAAAATGCCCCAAAAGACTTGCCGTTTTCATGATAATTGTCCTAGAAAACTTCAAAATTTGCCTCCTAAGTCCTGTTCTTTAGCCCTATTAAGAATAGAAATTATCCAGGCAGGTAAAAGAGAACTTCCAGACTTACCTGGCTGTCCTTGGTATGTAAATGATGTCATGTCTAATTTTTGTTGGTTTGTCTATGCTGATGAAATACGTAACTCTTCTTTTTCTAGTCATACCACAAAAGAAATTGGACAGCAATTGGCAATAAATTCTGGTCAAGTTGAAAAGACCGAAAAACTTGGAATGGAAAAACTTATTGCTATGCAAAATAGTCCAGAATTACAAGAGATGCTGGAGTGCGTCGCCGATCTTCAGCAAGGAAATATGGACGATACTATTTATGCAATAGGAACATTCACAACAGAAGTGATTGAGGAGCTGGGTAAAATATTTAATGGTGCAGAGGAATCTAATGACAATAAATAAAATAAAGAAGAAAGAACTTCCTTGTTATAAACACAATAAATTTTTGGAAGAACAAGAGCTTTTACTCCAAGAAGGATTTGATCTAGTCACTGATAAAATGGTCGAGGCTCTTTTGAAACTGTTTAAACGAGAAAAACTGGCTAAAAGCGATCCGGAAACGATAAGGAAACTGCTAGGAACGGCAAGCAAAAGAGGCTTCACCGGCGAGATTCCAAGAATTGAAATCGACCTTAAGTTCACTGAAAATCTTATCGACAAATATTTACAAGCCATTAAATGGATGGTCATGGGCAAAGCGTCTGGTAAGGATGTTGAAGATATAGTCGAAGCTTTAAAATTAAAGGACATATTGCCTGTTGGTGTTGTCTTTGGGACATTTTTAAATGCCATTGATAATCACCGCGAGCTTTATGAAACAATTAAAGCAAAGCCAGCACCCAAAATAAATAATAATGCTTTGAAGTACACACTTGATTTTGTGAATGAACGATCTGGGAAATGGGTAGACCAAAGTTTATTGACTTATAAAAACAGAGTCCTTCAAAACATTCAAGACCAGATAGAGGAGTTTAATAATGAAAACATTAATGAGACTCATAAAGATTTTCATAATCTTTTGGAAGATCGTGATCTGGTTGCTAATCAAATTAAGAGCATTGAAGAAAAACAAAAAATCATCGCACAATCAGTCAGAAACGTAGTCGAAAAGAAAATGTCTCTCGTGGAAATGAAACAAAATCTAATCGATACAACTAGAGATTACGGGAAGGACTGGGAACGTTTAGTCAATACAGAAGTCGGAATGGCAAGTGGTGCTGGAAGTCATTTGGCGATGCAAGAAGTCTTTGGCAGCGAGGACGATGAAATGCTGGTGGCCAGTGTTAATGTTCGTTCTTCTCGCTGTTGTAAGGAATGTGAGCAATTTAGTCGTCATCCTGATGGTTCTTTAAAGATTTATAGATTAAAAGATATTAAGCCAGTTGGTTATAATATTGGAAGAAAAAGAAGAGACTGGATATTAACACCTTCCCCAATTCACCCTAATTGTTTTTGCACCTTAGTCTATATTCCCAAAGGATTTACTGTTGATAATGACGGTGATCTCGTGAAATTAAACACCGACAATGAACGGATAATAGTGGAAAGGTCAGCAGCATTACCATGATTCAATACACATCAAAACGCTGGAAATTATTGGAAACAATACTGAAAAATATATCTGGTAAAAACTACCAACAGGATGCACTTGAGTTTCGAAAACAATTTAATAGCAAAGATGACTGGGAATTTGTTAGTAATAGGCTGGCTAATATTGGTCTATTATATTTTTTAGACTTAGGTGCTGATTATCAAACGCTCCATATCAGCCGTCAATTTGCTGAAGATTATTATATGGGCCGTCAAGACAAAACTGGATTAGACAATGAAGTTGCACTTTTATTTGAGCCTGCGAAGTGTGTTATTGGATTGCCCGTCAAGGATATGAACAGTCTGAAGAACGTCTCGGATAGCGATCTCTGGTTTGAAAATCTCCCAGAAGCAGACTTTGAAATGAATACTAGGTTTTGTAACAATTGGGAAGGGAAACCTGTTTTATTTGTTGAAGAGACTTCTCAATCCGTGAATTAGCTATATCAAAATATTTACCATCTTTTTCAATACCGATAAAATTTCGATTTGTATTGATGCAGGCTATTCCTGTGCTTCCTGATCCCATAAAAGGATCTATAATTAAGTCCCTTGTTTTACTATGTCTTTTAAGAATATCTTCAAGCATTTTTATATTTTTTTGGTTTGGATGGTATCGTTCAAAGCCACCTCCTGATTCTACAGGAAACTTTAGAACGGAAGTATCGTAGATAATGCTTTGTCTATTAAAAGTCCATTTATCTTTTTTAACATACCAAGAAGCCATTTCAATATTGGCAATATATCTTCTGTCTCTATTTCTTGGCATCGGATTTGATTTTTCCCATATAAGTTTGTCTTTTATTTGCATATCATTTGAGGTTAAAATACTAGCTGACCCCTTTTATTAGGCTTGAAGAAATTAATGTATTTTAAGACAACCCATAAATCATCTTTATACAAAATGCAGTTTACAGAATATCTTGTTTATGTTATGATAAATCCGAAAGGTTTTACTTAAGTTTTTCTTGGTAATGCCGATAAGTAGTCATAGGAGGACTATAATATGGCACAATATGCTATTGCTTTCGTTATTTCAACAAAGACCATGAAAGGTGACGGTAAAACTCAAACTGATATAACCGACCTTTATCAAAAGGAAATTCCCAACGCTTTATACAAAGCCGGGTTTCAGGTTCATCCCCAGGGTTCTTTAT
>Ga0209083_1000327_pt1 | contig 73624 bp, 81 predicted proteins | sample AM7aDNAmetaG_FD_184132 | JGI IMG/M metagenome (GOLD analysis project Ga0209083, IMG submission 184132) | Freshwater microbial communities from Finland to study Microbial Dark Matter (Phase II) - AM7a DNA metaG (SPAdes) (version 3) | ecosystem: Environmental > Aquatic > Freshwater > Lake ... | reverse complement strand
CTATGATGATGATTTCTTGTTTGTGGTTGCGTACTTTTAGGTCAACACGATTAAATTTATCTATTTTATAGTCTTTATTGCTTTCACTGTCCAGCACATCCAAGATGGTGATGTCTTCTTTAAGCAGCTCACTTAAAAAGCCTTCCAAGATGCCAAAGTTGGCCTTGCTACGCAGTAAGCGTTTTATGGCCCAGTCGAAGGTGATTAGTTTTCTTTTTTTGTTCATAGTAAAAGTGATGCGGGAGTCCAAGGCTTGCCTTGCGTTGGGGTGAGCAAGCAAGGCAAGCCTTGCACTCCCGGCGTAATTTGTTGCTTCGCCGGGTTCGTGTGCATCATTTTTAATCGCACCCGTGCGAATGGGGGCTTATTGATCAAGGGTCAGTTTCATTATACCAGCCGCTTCAAATACCCATCCGGCGCGACGGTGATCAGCAACTTGTTCTGGATACCCTTGTCGATCTCGAACTCGGGATGGGTTTTGAGATATTCCCACACTGCAATTTTGGGGTTGTTGCCTTTGTCCCAAGGGCGGTCGGGGAAGGAACCGGCAGGCATGTCCTCAATGACAGTGTGGCCTTGGTCATCGTTCAGCAACATGCGGCGACGAGTCGCCGCACTCCACAAACTCATCCATCGGGCTGAACGATGACCAAGGCCGATAGTGTCGAACACCACACAGTAACTGCCCATTGAGGTGAGCGGTATATAGGCTTCGAGTTTTTTCATTTCCAAGCTTTTGCCGCATATCAAATTGCTAATGGACCCCATCTCATGCCAACACCCAAGCAGGAGGTCTCTGTGGTAATGATTTGCCAAGTTCAAGCAAGGGGTACTCGGCTTTCAACCTGGTTTTGATAGTGGTCAACATGGCATACAAATCCATTACCGATTCAAAAGCCAAATTCAATTGCGCAGCATTTTTATCAAGGTCGTTTGGATAGTCGTGCGCAAATTTGTTACGAATGTTACGGACCGTCTGCCACTTCTCCACACTGTTGATGAAGCCAAGCTTCTCCAATCTATTGAGCTTGTCGAGCATAGGACGTTCATCAAATGGCTCGGTCAGATAATGCAGGATAGCAGGAAACAAACGGCTACCCATCGTATCCTGCAACTTGGTGAAGCGCAGAATAAACTGATCCACATCCTGCACCTGCTCATCAGGTAAGCGTTCACTCCCCCCTGGGAGCGCGGGCGTCTCGCCCGCTGAAATGGCGGCCAAGATGGCCGCGTTCCCAGGAAAAGGCAGGGGGGAGTGAACGCTTACCTCATCAGTAAGATTTGCATATGATTCTCCAGTCAGCGGACAGAATGCGCGGATGGACGACAGGGCATGGAACAAATGGTAAACATGCCGCTCACATTCGCGCCAAGCGTCCTGTAGCCGCAACAATGGAATGTCGTCGCTCATAATGGAATACCTGTTTGCTTGGCAATGGCAAAAATGGGCGGGGTGTGGCGACGTGTTGGGTAATCCACCAGTACATCTATTTTTTGTTCACCCAATTTCATTTGTAGCTTCGTCAGAAAAGCCAACTCCGCCCGTACTATCGCAGCGACATCGGACTGGCTTGTTACAATGAGCAAATCAATATCCCCACCTCTTTTTTTGTCATCCACCCGCGAACCAAACAGCCAGACTCTCGCCGCGTCACCAAAGGTTTCAGCGACAGCAGAACGAATGGCAGCTTGCTGATCCAGGGTCAACCTCATGTTCCCACTCGCAGCAAATACCCATCCGGCGCTACAGTTATTAGCAGTTTGTTCTGGATGCCCCTGTCAATCTCAAACTCCGGATGGGTTTTGAGGTACTCCCACACGGCGGTTTTGGGGTTGTTGCCTTTGTCCCAAGGGCGGTCGGGGAAGGAACCGGCAGGCATGTCTTCAATGATGGTATCGAACACAACGCAGTAACTGCCTACCGTGGTGAGCGGCGCATAGGCTTCCAATTCGGCCAGCACATGGTCGTGGGTGTGGTTGCTGTCCAGGCACACCAATACACGCGAATAGTTGGCGGCGACGGCATGTACCTGATCGATGATCTCCTGCGCGATGCTAGAACCCTGAATCATCTGAATGCGCGATGCAATGGGATGCGCTTCAATGGCAGTGCGGTTGTGGGCGCGGATGTCGATGTCAATGCCTAACACTTTACGGCTTGATGTTTTAGGATCAAGTTTCTCCCCTGCCTTGATTGCATCAGTCATATCCAGCAACGCTAGCATAGATGCGCTCATGATGAGAGAACCGCCGTGGGCTATGCCGGTTTCAACGATCAGATCGGGCCTAATTGACCAGATCAACTCCTGCATGGCTATGATGTCTTGAGGGTACTGGATGATGGGGCGACCGAGCCAGGAGAAATTATAACTGTATTTGTATGGGGCAGTCGTCACAAGAAAATCTAAGGCGGAGCTTACGCAATTTTGCTCACTAGCCATCAGGGCTATATTTTCTCTTTTTTCGCGTTCAAAATTTATGTTGTCATTCATAATTGCTAATGTTGAGATGTTTATTGCCAATCGCTTTTATATACACTGCGAATCCAAGGATGAAAATCTAAAAATATCTCTCGGCTAAGCTCCATTTCCAAATAATTGAAATCGACAAGCTCTCCCTCGCTTGAATTTAATAAATATTCTGTTAGATCAGGCAATGAACGCCGTGTAAGTTGAATTATGTTCAACACTGAAAACCCAATAGACAAATACAACCTTATTGCTGGCTGATTATTTGAAAAAACATGAAGGCTTGAAGTTAGATAGCCTAAATGCCCAAACATCCATGACAACAAAGAAAGCGCACAATAATATATAAGTTCTGAAGTATCCAGTTTTTTACCACGAATTATATTATCCAACTCACCCGAGAATGCAGTCATTTTGCAAATACCGAAGTTACCAATTGCTTCGCCAGTCGTTAGATAAATGATGAAAAACATACGGTCTGGACTGGGAATTACAATATTTTCAAGCCACTCTTTTGTGCGGGATACGGTCGCTTCAAACTGAGTGAGGAAATAGTGCATATACCGTTGCCGCCAAGCCGTCAAATCCGCAACAATTTCCATATCAGACGCCAACTCACGATCCACACATGCAAGTGTTGCGATAAGCTTTCCTTCGCGATCAAAGACGGGAATTACAAATCTCTGTTTAGGTATTTCATTGGATTTGCAGGCCAAGGCTGCCATCAAGCGTGTAGTGTGAACGTCATCAGCCATTTTTATTCTCTAACAAGCAAAGGGTTACGTTGACCACCCGTTCTAGCTCAGATTCAGAAATCTCATGATAAGACGGTAAGTTTATTGCACGACAGGGAAAATCCCAAGCAAACCGGTTATCAATCCGCTTATCAAACATGGGAAGGGATGATTATGGATGAAAAAACACCCGTGCATCGATATTTTCAGCAGCGAAAGCGGCTTGCAGACTTTCGCGTGTTATGCCTGTTTCGACATCAAACACCACCGTAGGCATCCATGCACCATTTACCGTACCAACAAGCTCAGGGTTCATGGTTAGGCCAGGAAAACTCTCCAAGTGTTCACGATAATACCGTAATATTTCCCGTTTTCGGTTTATCAATTCCTCAATTCGCTCCATCTGCGCACAGCCTATCGCAGCCTGGATGTTGGACATTTTATATTTAAAGCCCACTACATCTGGCCAAAACTGCTTGGCCTGCCCCCGTGCCCTGCCGTGATTACTCAGAGTGAGCACAAGTTCATAAAGATCGGCATCATTGGTGACAAACATGCCACCCTCGCCCGTCGTCAGTGTCTTAGTGCCATGTAAGGAAAAAGTGCCGAATTTGCCCATGCTACCCGCCCGTTTGCCGAGATACTGCGAACCAATAGCCTCGGCGGCATCTTCAATCACCGGGATGCCGTGTTTTTCCCCAATTGCCAGTGAGCGATCCATATCGCACAGGTTGCCGTAGAGATGCACAGCAATAATGGCTTTGGTGTGCGGTGTTATAGCCGCTTCGGCCAGTTCAGGATTGATGCACCAGCTATCGGGCAAAATGTCCACAAAGACTGGCTTGGCTCCCAAATATACGATAGGTGCTGCCGTGGCAATCCAATTGGTGTCCGCCATAATGACTTCATCGCCCGGCCCTACACCCAACGCGGCAAGTCCCATGTGCAAAGCACCAGTGCAACTTGAGGTGGCAATGGCATATTTTACACCTAAATGCGCCTTGAAAGCCTGTTCGAAGCGGGTAATGTATTCGTAACATTTATCGCCCCAACCATTACGGGCGGCATCAGTGGCGTAAGCCACCTCCAGTTCGGTGATTGAAGGTTTGGTGTAATGGATGCGTGACATTTTGGGTTCGATCAGCCGAATGCTGGAGGGTTGGCGGTAATGTTCGTGAACTCAATGGCAAAATCCCCATTGGTCGGTAGAACCTCCAAGGTTTCTTGGCAATAGACGAGAAACCGGAATGCATCACCATATAAATTGGGGATTAAGGCATGTAATGAATTAAAGTGTTCAGCGATTCCAGCATAATCGGTATCGTAGTCATGAGCCGCAAGGTTACGCGTCGTTCGACAGAGTTGCCACGCAAGAACAGAATCTAACACCCCCATTTTTTCGTAAAACGCCAAAACTTTTAAGAAGGTGTCCCCCTTTTCACCGGCGAGAAGCACTGCGTGGCGCATGGCTGCACCCAAGGTATCTAGCAGTTTGGCAAACCGTTCATTGATGGCGGCCAATGACTCAAATAGCTCAATGTCCTTTTTATGGTATGCCAAGCCACCTGGCATCAATGGCCAGGTATGCTTCCGGTCAGACGCATCCAAAAAATAGACACAACGCTGAATAGCCTCAAGCAGGTTGGAAAGGTGCGCACGTTCCGCTTCAAGTGTAGCATTGTTCATAATAGCGGTTCCAGTCTGACGGCATTGGCCCAGGCGATGCGCTGAAACGGGGTTGGTGTCGAGTTGCGCACTTGCGATATTATATCAACCGGCAGGCTGACGAGTGACTCCAATTCCATTTTGATCCGCGCCCGTTCTACCAAGGCTAACGGTGTTCTGGTTAGAATCAACAAATCGATATCACCTCCCCTCGCTCGATCATCAAGCCGTGAACCAAACAAAAAAACTTCCGCCGTCCCGCCCGTCAAGCGGGATACGGTTTGAATAATCGCATCGATTTGAGGTGGGGTCAGTCGCATGGTTTTCCTATCAAGTGTTGCGCCACTTTAACATAGCCATTGCGGACGGCAACGGTAGCATAAGCCACCTCTAGTTCGGTGATTGAAGGTTTGGCGTAGTGGATACAGAGTATGGTTTTTAGTTATTCAAAAAAAGCATCCAAGGTTTGGGCTGTTAGGATGCGAATGGCCCAGCTTTCCAATGTTGCTGTCGTCGCATCCTTGAGCTTTACTTCGGCCCAGGCGGGTAATGGCCCAAAGCGGCAAGCCAACTGGCGCCGCAACAATTCTGCTGCTTCTTCCCGCTGCCCTTCCTGCCGACCTTCCTGCCGGCCTTCTTGAATCCATTCCGCTGCTATAGTGGACATAATGTGGTTACCTCTTGAAAAAATTAGTTCAACATTCGAAGCCAGTTCGGTGCGGCTCAGTTTGTCAGTGCCATGCGCTAAATAGCGCAACAAATCCAGGGCTATCCTCGGTTCCGGGCAACTTTTGTGTTCGAAAAGCACATAAACAAAGCCAGGTTGTCCATTGTGCAGCGTCACCGAATACAGTAGGTCGGAGTAGTGTTCGCCCAAGTCATTATCAACAAAGCTATCCTTGCGGATGGCCAAGGAACCGGGTGTCATGAGCGAGGCGATGTCTGCCGGTAAATGATGGCGCAAAAAATCAGCCGCCACATCTTCGCGACTGAATACGGCCTTGAAAAACCGATCATGCGGGTTGTTGGGGCTGTTCATGGGCTATGGGCACTCGTCATTAGGAAGGTTTTTATGTATTGTGATATTTCAACCTAGGCACCGCCGTTACGAACTTGCCGCCCCATTCTCTGATGTACTCAAGTTGCCCCATCACTTCTGCTTTAAGGTTCCATGGCAAAATAACCACAAAATCAGGACGGGGTTCTTTGAGGTGACTCTCGTTGACGATGGCTATGCGACTACCGGGCAGGTATTTACCCTGCTTGGCCGGGTTGCGGTCCACCACGAACGGTAACAGGTCGCCCCTTACTCCGGCATAGTTTAACAGAGTGTTGCCCTTGGCGGCAGCACCGTAACCGACGACACTTTTCCCTTGCCGCTTGGCATCCAGCAGAAATGTCAAGAAGTCATCCTTAATCCGGTTGGTCTGGGCCTGAAATCCGGCATAGTAAGCAGCCGTGGTCATCCCGGCTTGGGCTTCCTGTTGCAGCAACTCACTTATCTTGTCACTGATTGGATGTGGGTTTGTGTCGCTGCGCTGGGCGAACACCCTCAGACTGCCACCATGGGTCGGATGTTCTTCCACATCGAACACAGTCAACCCGTTAGCGGCAAAAATGTGCCGCACCGCCGTCAGCGACAAATAAGAAAAATGTTCGTGGTAGATAGTGTCGAACTGGTTTTCCGCAATCAGCCGGAGCAGGTGTGGAAACTCAAAGCTTGCCACGCCGTTCGGTTTAAGTAGCACGGCAAAACCCGCCACGAAATCGTTGATGTCCGGCACATGGGCCAACACATTGTTGGCGACTGTCAAGCCATGAGTTGTCCCCTAATTGCCAACTCCACCAAGGCATCGCCTTCCCAACTTGATGCATCGTCTTTAATCAGTGTCAAACAGTTCGGGGAGAGCACAAAAAAACCACCATTGATCAAGCCGCCATCACCACGTGGCTTTTCCATGAATCCCGACACTTGGTTCCCCAGCATTTGCAAAGCACCATAGCGTCCGGGGGGCTGGACAGCCCTCACCGTCGCCCATTTGCCGTGCTGGCGATGAAAATCAAGTTGCTGGCCTATATCAACATCAGCAATGCCGTCCCCGTAGGTGAAGCAAAAGGCATCGTCTTCCCTTATGTAGGAGACCACGCGCAGGAGGCGTCCCCCCGTCATCGTATCTTCGCCAGTGTCCACCAGCGTCACCTGCCAAGGCTCGGCATGCCTCTCATGCACCTGCATGGAATTTGTGCGCATATCAAAGGTTACGTCCGACATGTGCAGAAAGTAATTGGCGAAGTATTCCTTAATAAGATACCCCTTGTAACCGCAGCAAACGATGAAGTCGTTAATCCCGTGATGGGAATAGAGTTTCATAATATGCCAGAGGATCGGCTTACCACCGATTTCAATCATCGGCTTAGGTTTGAGGTGGGTTTCTTCGGAAATACGGGTTCCGAGTCCTCCTGCAAGTATCACGGCTTTCATTTTATCATTAACCTGGTTTTTCTGCGCAACGCTGGCTCAAGGTGGATAGGTTTGCATTAGAATTTTGAACGCCTTTGCAAAGTGTTTTAAGTTTAAATTGTGCCATTAAGGATTGCTGCGTGTCCTTGTCTTGCATCTTCAGGCTTTGTTCGACTGCAAAGTATAACGCCTCGCGGCCAGACTGGTCGAGGTAGTCAGAAGCCGAAAGTCCGATGATCGCGAGATCATATTGTAGTGTTTTTTCCCAGGGTCCAAGCCGGGCAATGCGTTCAAGCGCCCCGCTGAGTTCTCGGTCATATTGTTGTAGGCCCATTTTTGTCAACGCCAGTCGATCCCAAAGGTAAGGCCAAGCCGGATTATGCCGCAAGGCTAGGCGGAAATAGTGCAGTGCTTTTTGTCGGCTATCCTGGCGGCTGGCAAAGTCTTGCTGCGATGACTGACGGTAGCCCTTGGCTTGGTAAAACTGACCGGCCAATTCTAAGCTTCTAGCCTGATCTGGGGCAAGCAGCAGCACTCGACGCAGTATTTGCCCGGTAATCTGCCATTCGGCATCTGACAGGCTGGGCTGGTGTAGTTGGTATGCAACTTGAGTCGTCAAGGCATCAGCCAGAGCCATTCGGAAACAATAAACCGCCGCCAAGAGCAGCAGAACGATGGGGATGTAAGCCAGTTTTCGTTTAATATTCGAATACAGTTTTTTCAAGGTTAATAATCACTAGATTATTTTTTAATGAAGTAAAACCTTTGATTTACTTCACACTTACACTATACAGTCATGTCAACTTGCCGACATCCCCGACGATGAAAGCCAAACCGTAGGGTACGCTGTGCGTACCATTCAAATTCAGGGAGGTACGCACAGCGTACCCTACATGCTGAACACTTCTTCTAGTCCTAGCAACTTCCTTGGGTTGGCGTCAACTAACTCACTGGCCTTGTCTTTGCCGATCAACGCTTCTAGGGAGTTCAGTCCTGGCCGCATGTTGGGTGTGCGCTTTTCGAGATTATGGGCATCCGAAGCCATGAAAGTGACCAAACCTTGGCGCACTAGGCTAATGGCGCATTGCCGCACGTCTGGGCCGAATAAGCCAGTCAGCGAGCTGGCGGTAATTTGCAGCAGGCAACCGAGTTCCACAAATGGGGCAAGCCTGCCGGATTGGCGGACGATGGCCCGGTTGCGCTCGGGATGGGCAATCACAGGCAGGATATCGCGGTCTAGGAGCCACCGAACCAGAGCCTCGGACCCGGCTGGGAGATGGTCATGAGGAAACTCAATTAGCAAAGCACGCCTACCATCCCATGTTCCGATGAAAGGTATTTTACTTGCCTCAATTAGCCCCGGTAAATGGGCATCAACTCGCACTTCGGCCGCCATCCCAACCTGTAATGCAATGTGCTCAACCGTTAAGGCTTGCTGGAACGCTTGATACGAGACACGAATGCTGTCGCAGTCATTGTCATACCACCCCGTATGGATGTGCGGGGTCACCACGCAAAACCGCATCCCATGGCTAACGGCATGACGGGCCATCGCTATTGATTGACCCATGGTTTTAGGCCCGTCATCAATGCCTGGTAGCATATGGCAGTGCAGGTCTATCATTAACTGATGTTACACATGGAGTGGCAAAGCTCGCTTTGCCTGTCAAGGCAAGCCTTGACACTCCAAAATAAATCGCCGTAGGTCGGCGGCCCATTGCCGACAACAGTACCGTGGGCTGCGCGTAACATCAGTCATTAAGCCTGTTTGCCGCTTTCCACAGGCGTGTCATCATCGCCGTAGGGGTTCTTGGCATAATAATGCTGGTAATAATAATTGTTGTAATACCCGCCGTAACGATGGGTTTTGTCAAAATCAATCTTGTTGAGGATGATGCTAGGCATCTTATCGCCAAAATGTTGCAAGCCTTTGATGCCTCGCTTGACAATATCCACCGGTGTCTTGTCTGCATGGACGATATAAATCACCGATTGCACATACTGGGCGAGTAAATAGGCATCACTGACATTATGCACGGGAGGCGAGTCGATCAATATGATGCTGAAGCGTGCTTGCAATGCATCCAGTAACAATGTAAATCTATGCGAGGACAACAATTCCGAAGGGTTGGGGGGTATCAAACCAGCCGGCATGATTTTCAGCTTGCTGTCGTGTATAGTGTGTATGCAGGCATCCAGTTCGGCTTCGTGGGCGAGAAAATGCGACAGCCCCATGGCCCGTGATGGCAGGTCCAAGCGCTTGGCCAGCGTTGCACGGCGCAGATCGCCCTCTAACAATATGACACCGCCCGTTTCCATTTGTGCCATCGCGAAGCCTATATTCATCGCCAAGGTGGTCTTGCCTTCACCTGGTATCGACGAGGTAATCAACCAAGCGTTGTGCTGGTTGTCCAGCGCAGAAAGCACCATGCTAGTACGCACTGTGCGCACCGCTTCGGAAAAGCCGGATTTGGGCTGGGCCAGCATAATTCGACCAACTTCTAAATTATCGACTTTGCGTTTACTCTGTTTGAACAACGGAATCACGCCAAGTACCGCGACTCCAGCACCGATTCTTGTCTCGACATCTTCAGGAGTTTTCAGCGTTGAATCCACCCGCTCCAGCAGCAGGGCCAGCAAGATGCAGATGAATGCTGTCCCGCCGAAGCTAAGCCCGACGATCATCGTCTTTTTCGGCTTGACCGGTTCCACCGACAGATTGCCTCGGTCGATGAAGCGGATGTTCGGTGCCTTCAAATCGGCGCCCTCGGAAGTTTCTTTAAATCGGTCGAAAAATGTCTCATAAAGCTTTTTGTTCGAGTCGACCTGCTGTTGCAACTCTCTGACCATGCCTTGCTTGCGCCCTATCACCTGCACTTGGCTCTTGTTGGTCTCCAAGCTGTTCAATGCCGCCTGTTCATCCGCCTTGGCCACATCGTAACGGTTCTTGATGCCGCTGACAATGGTGCTTATCTGCCTGCGCAACAGGGCATTGACCGACTCCAGTTCTGACCGTGCCGACACCATGCTTGGGTGGTCGGGACCGTAGCGCTGTCCCAAGTCTGATATCTTGCCTTGGATTTCCGCCTCTTTCTCCTTGAGGCTTTGCACACTGGCATCTTGATAAATCTCGGGTACGGCCTCGACGTTTTTATAAATATTGTCGCCCAGAGAACGGATTTTGCTATATAGATTTTCCTCCGCAGCCCTTTTACTGCGCGCCTCGGCAAGGCGCTGGCTGTTGCTGTCCACTTCCTTGCTAGTCAGCGTCATCACACCTTCCAAATCGACCAGATGCTCTTTCTCCAGATAATCCTGCAATTGCTTTTCGGAAGCAGAAAGCTTTTCTCTTAACGCTTGCAGGCGCTCGCCCAGCCATTCCGAACCTTTACGAGTCACCGATACCCGTGTCTCGATATTACTTTCAATAAAAACCTCACCAAGGACATTGACAATATCCTTGGCCAAGCGTGGATCGTTGGACTCGAAACTAATATCGACAAGCTCCGTATTGCGTCTAGGGACCGCAGTCAAACGCTTTTTGAAATCAGCGATAATCTTCTCTTCCGGATCAGGCACAAGCGAATTCTTGGCTTCGTCCGTCGATTTCAGGCTTATTAACGCAGGCATCCACGCTAGCCATTCGCGCCAAGGCAACAACGGCTTTTTCTTTTCTTCCGGATAACCTAAGAATTCAGGTTTCTCGCCCAGCTTGAGCCGTGCGATCACTTTGTGAGCCAAGTCGCGGGATTTTAAAATCTCCACTTGGGTTTGGAAGTATTCGTTCTGATAGGCATCCGCACGGTAAATTTCCTCCAAGCTCAACCCCTTGTTCCCTTGGCCCTCCACCAACATGGTTGCTGTGGAACGGTAAACCGGTCGTAACGAGGAAACAAATAATGCGACCAGCAAGGCCACTAAGAGCGATATGCCAAGGATAGTCCATAGATATTTGCGTAGCAAATGCCAATATTGCTTTAGGTCGATTTCCTCGTCATCAAAGCCACCGATCAAATCAATCTCTGGTGTCAAACGCAAAGCCCGTTTGCCTTCTTTTTGAGAAGTTAATGCGCCCATTAGAAAAAACTCTGTTCGACCGTCAACACATCGCCGGGCGAAACCGGCGAACTAAGATCGACCTTGTCGGGGGTGGCATTCGCATCTTTTTCCTTTAACAGGGTGATGTTGGAACGCGATGCCCGCTCGGTGAAACCGCCCGCCATCGACACCGCTTTTTGCACGGTCAGGCCAGGCTGGTAGGGATAGGCTCCAGGGCTTTTGACTTCGCCGTTGACGAAAAATTCGCGGTATTCCAACACACTGACGCTGACCTTGGGATCGACTAGGTAACGACCTTTTAACCCTTCGACGATGCGATCAGCTAATTGGCCCACTGTCAGGCCAGCCACGCGGACTTCGCCCAAGAAGGGATAGAGAATCGTGCCGGCATCGGTCAGTTTGGTCTCCATGCTCAAACCCTCTTCACCGTAGACTTGGATTTTAATCTTGTCCCCGGAACCCAACTGATAGTTCGACAGTGTTCCTGAGTGTGCTGGTTCCGCCGCCTGCACCAACAAGGGAATGGCGAGTGCCACTACCAACAGCCATTGTTTGATTGTAGCCATGTTAAAAATTAAATTGCCAAGGGGCACTAGTCTGAGATGCCGCATGCGGGTTGAGGGTGACATACATCATGATGCGATTTTGGTCGTAATTCTGCACATTGTAATTGGACGACAAGCTGTTGAATGTGTAATTTAGCCCGACACTCAGCCAGTCTCGAAAAGCATAATCGACACCGACATTGGCACTGTAATATTGGTTGTTCACTTGGCTGTTATTGTTAGCGGTGCTTGGAACCACGTTCCGGTTTTGCATATAGTTATAACCCAGATTAACATGGGTGTTTACCTTGCTGCTCCAGTCATGCATCCAACCTATCGAGACTTGGCTGACAATTGCCATTGTGCCGTAGCCAATGGTCGGCATCATATTCCGTGATGCATTGAGGTTGAACCGTGAATAGGTCAAAGGTGACCACACCATGCCAATGTCACCAGTGAAGCCGCTGTATCCAACAGAGGGTGAGCAGGAGGAACGGGTACAAGAGACAGGGGCACCCGTGATGAATTGCTGGGTCATATAACCCAAACGTAATTTGCCCGAGGTTTGCACCGTAGCCTGCCATTGTGCGCCGATCAAATAACGTTGCACGTCGAAATCTAATTGCCTCGCCGTGGTGGCGTCATGATATCGATACCAAGTCGCTTCCACCTGCGCAAGCAATTGGGTTTTCGGCATGATGCGATAATAAAAGCCAGGATAAAAGTAATATCTAGTTTTGTTGTAGCTGTAGGTAACCGTCGGGCGGGTATCGTAGGTCAGGTCGTTGACACCGGTGATCAATTCCAAATTGCCCGTGGCACTGGCCGCGCCATAGCGATATTTGACCTCGCCATTGTATTCGTGGAACGTGTCGGGATTGGGAATCTGAGAATAAGGCAAGCCGGGGGCAGTGAAATAAGTGCCGCGCAGGTTGTGCGAGTCGATGTAATTGGCTTTAAAGTCGAGTTTGTTGCTGTCGGTGAACTCGACATGCCCTTTGCTGGCAACGAACTGGTCTAAGTAATCGTCGTCATGGCTGGAACTCCATGTCCAGCTTCTAAAACCGTATTGCAAGTCGTAGTGGTTGAGTCCATGACTGAGTTCCAACTGCAAGCCCAACTGAACTTGCGTCAGCCAGGATGCTTTGCGGTTTCCGTTGTTGAAAAACATGTTGTCGTTGTAAGTCTCGCTGACTTCCAGCATGGGCGAAAAGTCGAAGGGTCCGATGGCATACGACAATGGTTTTTTGCCCAGTATGTCAGCGAAATCGCCACCCGTACCCAACATACTGCCACCTGTAGGGCTACCCGTGCCGCTTGCCGCATTGTTGCCTGCGCTTCCCGTGCTACTTGCTGCATTATTAACGACAGCACCAGAACCCGATGCCGCAGGCGTACTTTCATCAGCCTGAACTTTAGTTTCAAAAAAATAAATCACCGAAAACAGTGAAATCCAATATATAGTTCGCATAGTAATCTCATGATTGTTCGGTAGCTCTATCCGAATTTTTGCCTAAAAATTGCACGACTAGAACTGTGGCAATAACCCCTAGAAAAAGCATTGCATTAGCAGGAATCTGCAAATTAAAATCCACCGTAGAATGCATGCATAGGCTAATAATCGCCATGCATCCACCAAAACCAACAGCCCTTACATGACTGTGCGAAATGCATTTCAAGGAAAGCACAGACTGGTAAAACCCTAACACAACGAATAATGACATTGGTAAAAACCCTACGACTCCTAGTTCAGACAATAATTCCAAATAGTCATTGTGCGCATGGTCGTAGAGCACTCCCGAGTTATCTTGTCCATAGGCAGGGAAAATATGCTCAAAAGTTGCGGCTCCAGCACCTGTAAGCCAAAAGTCCTGAACCAATGGAACCGCGTAAACATCAACCTCGTCCCGATGCTCGGTCTCCAAGGAAGTCTCACGTAACCGTTCCGCCACTTTTTCCAAACCAAACCACTGTCCCAGCAAAAGCACATCAACCAGAACGATGCTGAATAATAACAGAACCATCTTCTTTGTACGAAATGGTCTAGAAACAACGACCGCCAGAGACCCTGTCAATAGTAAACTGCTGAAAAACGCTGTATTGCCCATGCGCGAACGAGTTAGTATCAGCCCGGCTACCATCATGATCACCATCAGTCGAACCAGTGCCTTTTCACTTAGCACCATCCTTAACACGGCGCGCAAGCCGCCTTGCGCACTTCCCAACCTACCCGCCTTGAGTAATAAGACCATTCCCAACGCCAAAGCCATCTCCAAGTAGCCAGCCAAATGGTTACGGTTGACGAAAGTACCCGTCGCGACACCTTGCCCTGCAAAAGGGTAAGCTATTCCTGAAAGTGCCACAAAGCTTCCGTAGATGGCCTGAAAAAAACCGGATATTACTATTGCGAAGCAAAACACCTTCAAACGTCTGCGACTGTCCAAGCACTGCAACAGCAGCAGGAACATCGCAAGATAAAACAGGCTACGCACTCCGGCGGCAAATGTCGCATCGTTATCCAACGACAGAGGCATGGACAAACCCTCAGCCGGAATCACCGCACGAGCCTCTTGGTAAACCTTAAAGTTTTGCGGCGACAGCACCGCCACCCAATTCGACGGCAACGGTATTGTCTGGCAAAAAATCCATATCACAACCACCAACAACAAACTGACAGCTGCCACAGGCACACGTCCGCGCAATGCGGAGGACAGAGGCATCTTACCACCCATCCAGGCAAAAGCCCATACCGCCAATAATAGAAAACTGCAACCTGCCAGTGTCCACCATGCCCAAGGCCGATTGCTGCCCAAAGGCAACGGAGCAATCACATAAATGGAAATTAGGGCATTAAAAATCCGGGCGTTCTTGCCTGCATCCATTTAACTCGACGATGCTGGGGGGGGTACGGTGGCTGCGGGGTTGTTCGTTGCGGTTTGGTAAGCCGTATTGGCAGCCTGTTGGATAACCTGCACTTGGGCCGGTGAAGTTGCCACCGCTTGGGCAGCAGCGTTGTAACCCGCAGCCGCAGCCGGATTAGCTATAATCGCTTGGGTGACAGCACTGGTAAGCTGCGCGGTCGTCGGCTGCCCCCCCGCCGGCAAGCCCGTCGGTGTACTGGCTGCTACAACTGCAACGGCGGCGACCACGGCCTGTGCGCCGGCAACTGTTCCGCTTGCAATGACACCGGCAGCAGTAATTGCACCGGCATTGCCAGGCGAGGCGGTGACCGCCGCCGTGGTGATCGCTGCGGACGATGTGGGCGAGGCAGTCACCGCCGCCGTGGTGATCGCTGCGGCCGATGTGGGCGAGGCAGTCACCGCCGCCGTGGTGATCGCTGCGGCCGCAGCGGGCGCGGCAGTCACCGCCGCCGTGGTGATCGCTGCGGCCGCAGCGGGCGCGGCAGTCACTGCCGCCGCGGTGATCGCTGCGGCCGATGCAGGCGCGGCAGTCACTGCCGCCGCGGTGATCGCTGCGGCCGCGCTTGGATCTGCTGCCACAGCGGCTGAGACTATCGCTGCAGCTGCTTCGGGACTGGCTGCGTTAGCCACCGCAGCAGAAACGATTGCAGCAGCAGCTTCAGGGCTGGCGGCATTGGCCACGGCAGCAGCCACATCACCGGCCACATCCGCGTAGACTGGGGCAAACAACGAATATAACCACAATGACGTAATCAGCGGTTTGATAAATTTATTCATGATACGGCCTTCCTCAACACTCTGTTAGTGAGTATAATATTATCATTATACACAAAACAACATTGACTCAAACAATATTTCAGCAAACAATATTTAAACAAATGGGCTACCAACTTTAAGGCGGGGCAGTTTCAAGCCTTTCGTGGTGAGCTTGTCGAACCATGGACGGCTTAACCATCCACCCTTCGACAAGCTCAGGACGAACGGTTAAGCCTTACGCATGTCCCGCCTTAAGCTGATAGCCAACAAATGCATGTACACAATAATTTTCACCTTGTAGAATATTTGCCGACCCGTTAGTATTACGCCGTATTGCGCACCCTACAAACAATGACGAAGTAAGCGTTCACCCCCCCGCTTTTTCCTGGGAGTGCGGTCATCTTGGCCGCCCTCAGCGGGCGAGACGCCCGCGCTCCCAGGGGGTTAACGCTTAAATGATGAACCTGCTCACCCCTAACCAACAAACATGTTGAAATCGTCAAAAAACCTAAAATAAAGTGCGGCGGTTACGACTCCGACTAAGCAAGATTTCAAACCTGAAGTTCTCAAGCGTTTCACGCTTTTTATAACTAATTTCGGTCAGCAACTGCTTGTTAATTCACCTAAACCCCCACAAGGCGTATTGAAGAATGCAATATTCAACTTGCCAGACCACACGCTCAATTCGTTGGAAAGCAACCTTAATGAACTTATCCAGACGATGGATGCCATCCATCTAAATACAGCGATGCGCCCTCTTGAATTTCTGGGGAAAAATTCAGAAAATAGTGGAATTTTAACTTTGAAGATAACTCATGGAAATCATCTATTGGTATTTTTTAGCCTTTGTTTCAACCATCTTTTTTATAAGCATGCTATCTCGGCCTGCCAAATGCCTGGGGTTGGTGGATAAGCCTTGTGGACGAAAAAACCACTATGGCGAGGTGCCGCTCACGGGTGGTTTGGCAATGCTGCTGGCAATCATACTAACTGCATTTTTGCATGGAACATTAAAAAATGACGCTTTTGTGATACTCCCCGCGTTATTATTGATAGTCTTAACCGGGGCATGTGACGACAGATTTGACTTAAGTGCGGGCACCCGATTTTTATCACAAGCCGTCGCGACCCTGCTAATAATCTACTTTGGCGAAGTCGCCTTGACTGATTTGGGCGATCTTTGCGGATGGGGACCCGTCCGATTGCATGGCTGGTCGATACCCTTCACCATTTTCTGTGCTGTCGGCATGATGAATGCCATTAACATGCTAGATGGCGTTGACGGCTTAGCCGGCGGGGTCGTGATAGTCGAACTGATAATGTTTGGGGGCATGGCCCTGCTGAGTGCAAATAAAACTGAGGCGGCACTAATTTTTTTAGTGGCAAGCGCAGTGCTGGGATTTATGGCGCTGAACATGCGTTCGCCATGGCGGTCCAAAGCGGAAGTTTTTATGGGTGATGCCGGAAGCATGATGCTTGGATTCTTGCTAGCATGGTTCGCCATTGATTTGGCAGAAAAAACGCCCAAAGCTTTCGCACCGATTACCGCTGTTTGGATTCTTGGCATACCGATTTTGGATACGGTTAGCCTCATGTTAAGGCGCATGCTAAAAGGCAAAAGTCCCTTTTCCCCTGGGCATGACCACCTGCACCATATTTTACTTCGCGCAGGATTCACCGTCCCACAGACAACCCTATTTATCATATCTTTGACATTGGCACTTGGAATGGTGGGGATTGGTGCCGAAATCTACAACATTCATGAATATGTCATGTTTTACAGCTTCATATTGTTGTCCCTGGTGTATTTCATAGGTTCGTCCCGTGAATGGAAATTGAAAGGGCTATTCAGATGAACTCCAGGGTTACCGGTATGCTTAATCAAGTGTAAGCGTTCACTCCCACCCGCTTTTTCCTGGGAGCGAGGCCATCTTGGCCGCCATTTCTGCGGACGAGACATCCACGCTCCCAGGAGGGAGTGAACGCTTAAAATCAACTGAACTCAAACCTTCCAGGATTTTGCATCCTATGGTGGAAAAGGGCAAGACGGACAGATTTCTTGAGAAACCCTCAATAGCTATGTGAATTTCCACATCTGGGTCCGGTAACACGCCTTCGCCCCGTTCCGGCCATTCGATGAAACATAATGCGTCTGGGCGCAGATAATCGCGCATGCCCATCCATTCCAATTCTTCGGGGTCGGACAAACGGTAAAGGTCGAAATGGTATACGGACCGGCCTTGCAGGGCATATTCCTCAACTAGGGTAAAGGTGGGGCTTTTTACTTTACCCTGATAGCCTGCCGCCCGGAGACACCCGCGCACGAAAGTGGTTTTGCCCACCCCTAGCGTTCCGCGCAGATACACCATGCACCCGAAAGGCAACGTCCGGTAGAATCGTCCGGCGAAATCCAGCGTTGCCGCCTCGTCGGGCAGGTAAATTAAATACGGTTTTGTTTTCACTGATTTACCAGTTTACGCAACCATGGCATCAAATCCCCCGCCAGCAGACCACGCTCGCCGACTTCCGCCGCCTTGTCGCCCGCCGCAGCATGCAGGCGAACGCCGATTTCTGCGGCTTCATCATAGTCCAGCCCCTGCGCCAAAAGTCCGGCTATCACCCCGGTAAGCACATCACCCATGCCTCCCGATGCCATGCCTGGGTTGCCTTGTGTGCATATGGAAGGCTGGGCCTTGGAGCTACCGAGAATCAGAGTGCCTGATCCTTTTAACACAACAGTCCCGCCAAACCGATCTCTCAGGGCGGCTATCGCTGCAAAACGGTCGGCCTGTACGGCACTGGAGGAGCTTTGCAATAAACGCGCGGCTTCGCCTGGGTGAGGAGTTAGCACCCAATCGTCGCGCTTTAGGGGTGCGAGTGCCAATAGGTTGAGTGCATCCGCATCGACCACCAAAGGCAAATCAGAATCTTGCACAGCCTCGAACAATACCCTTCCCCAGCCAGCCTGCCCCAGCCCCAAACCCGGCCCTACGGCAACCACAGTGGCTCGGGCCAACAATGGGCGCAACTCGTCTGCGTTGGACACACCATGGCACATCAATTCCGGGCGGCCAATATTCATCAACGCGGCATGGATGGGATGAGTGGCCAGACTGACCAAGCCGGCCCCTATACGGGCAGCGGACTCCGCCGCCATCCTTGCCGCGCCACAAAAGCCCGGCGCACCGCCCACCACTAAAACATGACCGAAATTTCCCTTGTGCGCACCACGCGCCCTAGCTGGCAGGCCCGATTGCCAAGGGGGCAAAAGCCAAGCGGATACTGGTTCATCAGACTGCACAGCATGTGGTAAGTTTAGATCGTCAAAAACAACCGCACCGCAGTGCTCGGGTCCGTTGCAAGTAAACAAGCCCTGCTTCAAACCAATGAAGACCACCGTACAATCGGCTTTCACCGCATTGCCCAAGACAAGTCCAGTGTCGGCATGGAGCCCCGAAGGGATATCCAGCGCCAACACCCCGCCGGCAAACCGATTCATGCCGCAGATGACTTCTGCATAAAGCCCCTTCACCTCACGGTCAAGCCCTGTGCCAAGCAAGCCGTCAACCAATACGTGGGCACCTTCGAAATCGGCAGGTACAAAATCCAACAGCGGCCCACCGAAGGCTTTATATTCCTGATAAGCGACCAAGGCTTCGCCATGCAGCTTTTCCGGCGCGGCAAGCGGGTAGACCCGTACATCCATACCGGCCTCTAACCCTAAGCGGGCAAGCATGTAGCCATCACCGCCGTTATTACCCGAACCACAGACCACCGATAGTGTTTTCGCATCGGGCCAATGCCAACGTAACGCGGCAAATGCGGCCGTGCCAGCCCGGCGCATCAATTCAATGCCTGGTACCCCCAATTGGTCGATTGCATAACGGTCCATGGCACGCACCTGTTCGGCGCGGTAAAGGCGTGAGGGAAGGGGGGGGGTGTTGTTCATGAGTATGGGGCTTGCCACCTAATCAGTTGACGAGGAAAATTGTAGGAGCGGACCATGCCCGCGATCATACCGAATGAATCGGCGTATCTCGCGGGCATGGCCCTCTCCTACAATCATTATTTCATGTTTCATTGTTAAATCGTATCTATGTCTATTATATCCAGTCCACAAAGCCAAGCACCCCATTCATCTGTTCGGCAGCTAGATTCGGACCAACTTGCAGAACTGGCGCATAAAATCAAACAATGGGGGATGCAACTAGGCTTCCAACAAGTTGGCATTGCCGATATCGATCTCTCCGAGGCAGAAGGCCACCTCAATGCCTGGCTTAAAGCTGGCTTTCACGGCGAAATGGGCTATATGGAGCGCCATGGCAGCAAGCGGACCCACCCGGACGAACTGGTTCCAGACACCGTCAAGGTCATCAGCGTCCGCATGGATTATTTGCCTGAAAACCGTGTTTCTATGCGGGATAACATGGAAAACCCTTTGGCCGCTTATATATCACGGTATGCCTTGGGACGGGATTACCACAAACTGATGCGCAGCCGCCTGCAAAAACTAGCCTCTTACATTGAGGCCGATGTGGGCCATTTCGGCTATCGGGTATTTAGCGACAGTGCGCCGGTTTTGGAGAAAGCATTGGCTGCCAAAGCGGGCTTAGGCTGGATCGGCAAGCACTCCAACTTAATCCACAGGGAAGCGGGTTCTTGGTTTTTCCTCGGCGAAATTTACACCAGCCTTGACTTGCCGTTAGACTCATCGGTTAAGGAAAACTGCGGAACTTGCTCAGCATGCCTAGTTATCTGTCCAACTCGGGCCATCGTCGCCCCCTACCGGGTTGATGCCCGCCGTTGCATCTCTTATCTTACCATCGAACTTCACGGGGCTATACCAGAGGAATTCCGTGCCGCCTTGGGCAACCGCATTTACGGCTGCGATGATTGCCAGATCGCCTGCCCTTGGAACCGCTTCGCCCATCTCACGCAGGAAGCGGACTTTTTGCCCCGCAAGGGGTTGGCGACTGCGCAACTGATCGAATTGTTTTTATGGGACGAGGAAACCTTTCTGCGCAAGACCGAAGGCTCGGCCATTAGGCGATTGGGCTTCGAACGCTGGCTCCGCAACCTTGCCGTGGCTTTGGGCAACGCGCCTGACAGCGATGAAGTCCGGCAAGCTTTGCAGGCCAGGGAAACCCATCCTTCCGGGTTGGTCAGAGAACATGTGCAATGGGCGAGGAAGCAAAAAGAAGGTCTCACGCAACGGCGCAACGTTAAGAGCAAATCAGAATATACAAAGCCCACCATAAACTTAAGCTTGCCATCCCCTTCGACAAACTCCAAGTAGCTTGGACGCTGGATGCATTCGGAGCATCCTTGTCCCTACGGTTTACGCCTAGTGGGAATTGCTGCCTACCAACGCAAGTAACATCAGTGACTAAGCCTGCTGAGGCGAAACGAGGATGACCGTGATATTATCCGAACCGCCGGCATCGAGTGCCGAATTGATCAGCCTTTGTAGCCGTTCATGATTGTCTTTCACATCAACCATGATCCCGGCAATGGCATCATCGCGTATCTCTCCGGTCAATCCATCGCTGCACAGAAACAGCGTGTCTCCAATAGAAAGCTCACCTTCCACTTGGTCAACCTTGATGGTTATGCCATCCACCCCCCCCACTCCCAGACCCTGGGCAATCAGATTACGGGAAGGATGTAAGTACACTTCCTCCTCCGAAATCAAACCCTTGTCCAACAACAACTGGACATAGGAATGGTCCTTGGTCAACCTTAGCAATTCCACTCCGTTCCATAAATAGGCACGGCTGTCCCCCACCCAAGCAATTTGATAATGCAAGCCTTCAAGCCTCGCCGCCACCACGGTCGAACCCATGTTCCAGCCGCCTTCGCCGCGTGCGGCTGCATCCCGGATGGCCAGATGCGCAACGCTGATTGCTTCAGAAAGATTTTTGCCGTTTTGGATGCTGCTGGGAATTTCCTTGATGACGATGGCACTGGCGACCTCTCCCGCACGATGCCCGCCCATTCCGTCGGCCACTATCCATAATCGAATGGTGGAGTCCGCCCAAAAAGCGTCTTCATTGGTCTCCCGCACCAAGCCGCTATGGGTTGCACTCGCCTCGTTGATCTTGATAGATGAATTCTGCATTTCTCTGGACAGCCTGGAAATTGGTTTTTCGATTCGGTTTATAAACTGAGCCTGACGTTTGTCTTACTTCGCCTATCTCATTTTACCGTAAACCGCCGGGGCTAGTAGGCACACATTTTACATCCAACCCGAATTTACTTTTTGTTTCCCTTTAACGTTACTTGCAATGGCAAAAGATAGCGTAAAATCAGCAGCAATTCTAATTTTGAATCCAAGCGATGATTGTGGCCCGACGTTCTAGTCAAAACGAGCATTGCTGACACTAAAATCAATCAACCCAGCCTAACTGGAGAAACCACATTGTTGAAGCCTTTATTGCTTGCCATTTCCGCCGGCCTGATTTTCGTAGGCTGCGACTCCAAACCAGAAGCGGGGGAACCGCCGAGCGGCCCGTCCGAGTCAACCCAGATTGACCAGGAATGGAAGCCTTCCACACTCTCTGCAGAAACCATTGCCAAAGCCAATGCCGCCGTACTGGACTATCGCAAATGTCTGAGCGAAGAGACCAAGGCAAAAGCCGAAAATCGGGCAGACCCCCGAGACATCGCCAACACGATACTGAAAAACTGCGAAAATCGGCTACCAGCCATCAAAGCGGCCTTTGATGCCGAAAATGTGCCGGCCACCATAAGCGAGCGTTACCTGCGCAAGACTCGCAGCCAAGGCGCACAAGGAGTCCTGCGCATTGTCATGGGTGTCCATGCTGAGCGGTCTGGCGAGGAAGAAGAAGCCAAAGCCGCCAACAACACCAATAAATAACCACGATCCAAACCGCCCATTATCAAATAATAGAGGAGCCGAATGAACATCGACCTGACCTTGATTCCCAGCACATTCGATGCTGTCCATGCTGGACTGCTTGCCACTGTGGCCGGATTGCTGGCATTGCAAATCCTATTCCTGACCGTCGCTTTCATTGCATTTTATAGGAAGCGTGAAAACGCACCCGCAACAGTGCCGGCAGAAAAGCCAGCATTGCCAACTCCCTTGCCCGCTGCCTCGAAAGTGGCCATCCCCGAAACCAAACCAGAACCGCTGCGCGTCAAACCGGAAACCGTTGTCATCAAGGAGTATACCCCCGACGCCGCATTGCAGCTTTTAGGTTTGCTACAAAAAGAGGCCCGCTTTATCGACTTTGCCCAAGAAGATGTCAGCCAATATTCAGACGCTGACATCGGCGCGGCGGCGCGGGTCGTTCACGAGGGTTGCCGCAAAGTGCTGCGCCAACATTTTGTATTGGACCCTGTGCGTACGGAACCCGAAGGCAAACGCATCACCCTACCCAAAGGATTCGACGCGGGCAGCATCCGCATCACCGGCAATATCATAGGCACTGCCCCGTTTACGGGTACTCTGGTGCATCGCGGTTGGAGGGCGACCGAGATTAAGCTGCCTAAAATCACTGAAGGCCATAATGTGAAAATCGTCGCTCCTGCGGAGGTCGAGCTATGAGCGAAAATTCCCGTTTTTCCGTAGGCATCGATTTGGGAACGACCAACAGCGTCGTATCCTATTTGGAATTGAGCCAATGCGACGGCGAACATGCCCCATTGCATGTGTTGCCGATCCCCCAACTGACCAGTCCCGGTTTGGTTGGCGAAAAATACCAATTGCCCTCTTTCGTTTACCAAGCCCACGAATCGGAACTGGCCGAAGGCGACATCGCTTTGCCTTGGGACGATGCGCCCGAGGCCGTGGTTGGCGAAATCGCCCGCCAACTAGGCAGCAAAACGCCCATCCGCCTAGTCTCCAGTGCCAAGAGTTGGCTATGCCACAGCGGTGTAGACTGCCGATCAGACATTCTGCCAGTGCAATCACCGGAAGAAGTGCCGCGCATTTCGCCGTTTCAAGCTTCCGTCGATTACCTGCGGCATATGCGCGATGCTTGGAACGACCAATTCCCTGACGACCCGTTGAGCGACCAAGAATTGGTCATCACCGTACCCGCCTCATTCGACCCGGCGGCTAGGGAACTGACCGTGGAGGCGGCCCATTCCTTGGGGCTGCGCCAAGCGATCCTCCTAGAGGAACCTCAATCTGCCCTTTACAGTTGGATCCAAGCCAGTGAAGGGGGCTGGCGCAAGCAGGCCAAACCTGGCGATGTCATCATGGTCGTCGATGTGGGTGGCGGAACGACCGACTTATCCCTGATTGCCGTCACCGAGGACGGTGGCAATTTGGTGCTTAACCGGATTGCCATCGGCGACCATATTCTGTTGGGTGGCGATAACATGGACTTGGCATTGGCCTATGTCCTGAAGATGAAGATGGAAAAAGAAGGCAAGCGCTTGGAGCCATGGCAGATCCAAGCCTTGATGCATGGTTGCCGCGATGCCAAAGAAACCCTGTTGTCCGACCCGGACGCGGAGGAAGTCGCTGTAGTCGTCCCTAGCCGTGGTTCCTCGTTAATTGGCGGCACACTTCGCACCGCACTGACCCGCGATGAAGTCAGCCGTACCCTAGTGGAAGGCTTTTTCCCCAAGGTCAAAGCCTCCGACCGACCGGCGGCGCAGACGCGTAGCGGCTTGACCACCCTTGGCCTACCCTACGCCAAAGATGCCCGCATCACCTGCCATGTGGCCGCTTTTCTCGCTAGGCAAGTCAATGCAACCGAAGAACTTGCTGGCTTCAACCCGCCGCCCGATGCGACTTTCATACACCCCACGGCCTTGTTATTGAATGGGGGCGTGTTCAAATCCGACTCCCTTGCCCACCGACTGCTAGAAGTGCTCAATAATTGGCTCGTCGGGGAGGGTGCTCCCGAAGCCCGCCTGCTGGCCGGTGCCGACCTGGACTTGGCTGTGGCGCGGGGTGCTGCTTATTACGGTTATGTCCGCCAAGGCAAGGGCGTGCGCATCCGGGGCGGTACGGCGGCAGCCTATTATGTCGGCGTGGAGAGCGCAATGCCGGCGGTCCCTGGCTTCCCGCCGCCATTGGAAGCCTTGTGCATTGCCCCCTTCGGCATGGAAGAAGGCACTGGCGTGGAACTGCCCCACGACGAATTTGGGCTGGTGGTTGGCGAACCCGTGCGTTTCCGCTTTTTTGGCTCCAACGTGCGCCGCGACGACGTGGTCGGCACCCGCCTAGATTACTGGGACGAGGACGAGTTGCGGGAACTCAACGAAATCGAAGTTCATCTGTCGTCTGAAAACCGCCGACCCGGCGAAGTCGTGCCCGTCCACCTCGCCGCCAAAGTGACCGAAGTGGGCACCCTGCAACTTGAAGCCGTCGCCACCGGCAACGGCGAGCGCTGGAAAGTGGAATTCGATGTCCGCGCCGGGGAAACCCCAGTCTCTGACGAACCTTCCAGTTTTGACGAAGTGCCTGAAAACCCCGTCGAGTTTTTGGATGAGGAGGTAGAGGCTGGGGAGGAATTGGAAGACAACACAGGGGAATCGAGTGATGAAGGACAACCCGTGAAAAAGTCGCTATGGCCGTTTAAATAACTGGTTTCGCGCAACGTACCTTTGAATCTCAACATGTAGCCCGGATGGAGCTGCTTGCGGCGCAATCCGGGAGAACGTGGTCACACACCCGGATTGCGCCGCAAGCGGCTCCATCCGGGCTACGGCCTACGCGGTTGTGCAATATCAGTTGATGACTAAACGCTGAAATCGACGGGCTGGAAATCTTTCGGTATCTCTACCTCAAATGCCTCGTCTTGGATGCGGGCTAGATACAAACCCTGGCTTAACACCCTGTTTCTAAGCCGCTCGGGAATGTCCACCGCCGCAAGGATGTCAAACAGCTTCTTACCTTTGTGCTCAGGGAAAAACTTGGGGAAGCGGTGCAAAATGTCGAGCAATTGCGTAATGCTGTCTTCGCGCAGATGGCTTTTCACCTCGACGATAAAGGCCGTGTTCACCTCGCCGTTCGCATAGGCCAGCACATCCATCTCCAAACACTCGCCGTCCTTCCAAGCCTGCAATCGAGGGCTGACAACATCCATGCCAAAAGTTTGCCTGAATATTTTGTTCATCGCCGGCAGTGCCATCCCCTCGGTGAAACTGCCGAATTTGTTACCCAATGCACCGATTTGCTTACCCAGTTCACGGATAAAGCGGCTGGTTTCTTTCATCTCTTGGTCGGTTTCCTTCTGCGATTTTGACAACTCCGATATCATGGCGTGCAATTCCGCCCAATTGGGGATTTCTTGGTTTGTGGTTTCGCTCATGGCGGTGGTTCCATCGTAGTAAGGGGTAGCTGGAAGTTGCGTGGTTTGGGGCAAACATCTTTCAGGCTGATTGTAGCGGGTTCCTGTAGGCAAGGAAAAGTTTTATGCTCGTCGTCAACACAAGTCCCGCTGGGTGTAAAATCACCCAATGGGCCTTTTGTTCTCGTTCCCAAGCTCCAGATCTTATCGTTATACACAAGTGTTGGAGGCCCGTCTTTTCGGCAGGGATGCCGAAATCCAGCGTCCAGGGATGGCAAACTATGGGCCGCGACAGGTGTCCTTGTATCCATGTCCATGACGCTACGGGCTGGCAAGTTACCTGAATCAAGCACTTGTACAACCGACTGGCTACCGTCCATGGCCTGGATTTCGGCATCCCTGCCGAAATGACGGCTTTTCCGGCTTGCCCGGACTTGTGTATGGCGACGAGGGTTCCAGCCTGGGAATGCGGCGGAGAAGGTCCTGCTTCGGGTAGAAGTGCATATTGGTAGCCAATTCAAAATCAAAATCCACATAATTTAAAAGCATCGTGACACAACAGCAAAACCATTGTTCATACATTGCACCTGACAACACCAGTTGTCAACGCCAAACTAATGGCTCATTTGTTAGGTATTGCCTTTTTCATTACCTGACAAATACTATACATACAGCGTTTTTAATATCGAATAGTTACTTGTTGGGTTATACCATTTTGCAAAGCACAGACACACAGGATAGTTTGAATGAGTGTCTATTATTATTTTCCTTTGTTAAGAAAAAACGCTGTACATGAATGCAAATCGGGACTCCTAGCGGTGAAAAAAATGGCACATAGGCCGTTTTGACGGTCAACAAAAGACGCTGCCAAAACGACGGAACAAGCCTGTTGCGCCCTACCGCATTGAGGGAAGCCCATAGGTGCATTATTATACGCGTTTAAATGATTGGTTGGCATACATTTCTGCAAAAGGTATGTGAAGCATAGAGAAATCTTGATATACAGCATTTTCATCTTAAAAATATACCTAAAACAGACATTCCGTTAAACCTTCATGTTAACCGAATAACCTGTGCTATCATACCCACTACAAAGTAACTCTTTGATGTTGAAAATGCTGTAATGAGAATTATCCGATCTGCAATACCGAACCTCTCAAACAATTTATTTTGGATGTAATATTCCGTATTTTTGGAGCCTTTCAAATGGCACTGTTAGTTTTATCGCTTAGGACAAAAATTAAACGGCACTAATGATTTCTAACAATATGCCTACTTTGCATACCAAGAAGCAGAGCTTCCAAAGCCTAGTTCCCAAGCTGGAGCTTGGGAACCAGAGAACGTCGTCATTCCGGTCAGGGATGCCGGAATCCAGCGTCCAAGGATGGCAAACTATGGGCTGCGACAGGTGTCCTTGTATCCATGTCCATGACGCTACGGGCTGGCAAGTTACCTTAATCAAGCACTTGCACAGCCGACTGGTTACCGTCCATGGACTGGATTGGCTCACCACATCCATGTGGTTCGGGCTTCGCCCCGCGCTTCGCGCGTCCAAATTCGTTCCCGACGAATTTGTCGGCATCCATGCCGAAATGACGACTTTTCCAGCTTGCTTGGACTTTTGTATATCGGCGAGAGATGGGGCTTGGGAACCAGCAAAATTAGATAAGGCAAACACTTAAAATGAAAAAACTACCCATAGACCGTACAGACCTAATTCTCGCACTAACCACAAACTTTGTGATGACCGAAAGTGCATATTCCCTAGACAGAGAAACCGGGTCTTTGATTTTATTTAACGAGGAATTTAAGGACGATCCTGACTACGGAATACCCGAGGACATTCAGGACAACCCCCGTTATCTGCATATCACCCCGTTTGAATCCTATGAGACTTACTCGATTATGGAGGATTTTATCGACACGCTGGAACCGGGTAAGATTGCCGACTGCTTGACGCGAGCGATCAATGGCAAGAAACCATTTCGACATTTCAAGGACACTTTAGGTGATTTCCAATAATGAATCCACCAAAACCGAAATGAATTGTCCACGAGAATCACAAACACCTTCTTCGCAAATCACCTTGCCAAGCTGGAGCTTGGCGTTCCTTCAGGGAGCGCCAAGCACCAGCTTGGCCTTTGGATGGGATGTTCTTTATTGGATATTACCTTATCCGACAAGGAACTTAATGGAATAAAAACCTCTCTTACTTGTAAATATTTGATTGTGTGAAATTTCCTCAAGCCCAAACCCTAGCGGTCCCCATGCCTCCCGAACCTAACCTTCAAGCCCGCTACGTCGTCGGCATTGACTTGGGCACTACCCATACTGTCGTGGCCTACGCCGACACCTCCAAGACTGGTAATCTCGACATCGAGATTTTCAACATTGCCCAATTGACCGGTGCAGGCGAAATCAGTACCCTCCCCTTGCTACCATCGGTTCGCTACCATCCCGCACCAGGAGAGATGGCGGAATCCGACACTCGCCTGCCTTGGTCTGAGGCTGGGGAAGTAGAAACCCGTCCAATCATCGGCGAACTGGCCCGGCTGTTGGGTTCAAGAACCCATGGACGCACTATCACTAGCGCCAAAAGTTGGTTGTCCCACGAGGCGGTGGATCGCAACGCACCTATCCTGCCCTGGGGCGCGGCGGAGGGAGTTGCAAAGATTTCGCCGGTCGAGGCCAGCGCTTCCTATCTTGCCCAGGTGCGGTCGGCTTGGAATGACGGTTTCCCCAACGACCCTCTGGAACAACAGGAAATAGTCGTCACCGTTCCTGCTTCGTTTGACGAGGCAGCCCGAAGCCTGACGTTAAATGCGGCACTCATGGCAGGGCTGAGCAATGTCCGTCTTCTTGAGGAACCGCAAGCGGCCTGTTACGACTGGGTCTGGAGCCATCGGGAAAATCTAGCCGGCGATCTTGAGGGGGTCCGCCTACTACTGGTGATTGATGTCGGCGGAGGCACAACCGACCTGACTCTGATCAAAGTGGAACCGGGCAACCGACAAGCCCAACTCACCCGCATCGGCGTAGGCGACCATCTGATGCTGGGCGGTGACAATCTGGACCTCACTTTAGCCCATATCGTCGAACAACAACTGTCATCCGCACACCGCTTGAGGGCAGCCGAGCTTTCCCAAGTCGTCGAACAGTGTCGCCTAGCCAAGGAAAGCCTGCTTGGCGAAGATGCCCCGGATCACGCGTCCGTCACCTTGCTGGGTGCGGGTGCAAAACTGGTTGGCGGGTCTAAATCTACCGAACTGAACAGGGAACATGTCCGTAAGATGGTATTGGAGGGCTTTTTCCCACTCACTGGCTTAGACGAAATGCCTGAGCGCAAACGTAGCGGTGTGGTGGAATTCGGCTTGCCCTACGCACCGGACCCTGCCATCAGCAGGCACTTGGCAGCATTTCTAGACCAACACCGTCTAGCGATGTCCGAAGCCTTGAATGGCGAAAATACGGCTATGCCAGATGCCGTGCTATTAAACGGTGGAATGTTCCTGAGCCCTATTATCGCCAATCGCTTGCTGGAACTTCTGCAGGTTTGGCGGCATGGACAACCACCCAAACACCTGATCAATGGCCGACCCGATCAAGCCGTTGCCCATGGCGCAGTCGCTTACGCACTGGCAAGGCGTGGCTTATCGATAGGCAAAATCGGCGGAGGCTCGGCCCGCACCTATTTTCTATTGGTAGACACAGGAAATGAAGAAATTAAGCAGGGTGTCTGTCTCCTGCCGCGTGGCAGCGAGGAAGGACATGAGGTATTTCTATCTGGACGTAGCTTTGCCCTGACTTTAGGCGTTCCAGTGCGCTTCCATTTGGTTTCTTCGATTGCCGACACCCACTGGAAGCCGGGCGACATCGTAGAAATAGAAGACGGCCAATTTGCTCCATTGCCCCCCTTAGCCGTCGCTCTAGACCGTCAAGCCAGCCAAGGCCGTGAAGAAGTCATGGTGCAACTGGCTGCCTCGCTGACTGAAATTGGAACCTTGAAAATCCAATGCGCCGATGCGTCCGATTCGCAACGACGCTGGGATGTAGAATTCCAACTGCGCCAACAGCACAGCATTGCCCCCCAGATATTATCGAAACACATGCCCCACCCCAAGGCAACAGAAGCCATTGAAATTATCCAGATGGCGTTTGGCAAAAAAACCCGCTTGATTGATTCAAAGCAAATAAAAGTCTTGCGGGCAGAACTTGAAAAACTTTTGGGCAAGCGCGATTCATGGGAAACCCCGCTGTTACGCGAATTATTTTCCGCCTTGCTGGAAGGCTTGCCCCACCGCCGACGCACCGATGCCCATGAACGTGTCTGGTTGAGCCTTACCGGGTATTGCCTACGCCCCGGCTTCGGTTATCCGTTGGACGAATGGCGGGTGGAGCAAATCTGGGCAATTTACGAATTCGGTTTGCAGCACCAGACCGAAAGCCAAAACTGGGCCGAATGGTGGACACTCTGGCGGCGCATTGCGGGCGGTTTGAATGCCGAGGCACAGGGCAGACTGTTTGCCGCATTATCCGACTTTATCAACCCAGAGAAAGCCAAGCGTGGCAATTTGCCCACCTTGAGCAAGAAGCGCGGTTATGAAGACATGTTGCGCCTAGCCGCTGTGCTGGAACGCTTGCCATTAGCCGACAAGACGGTACTAGGCGGCTGGCTGTTAAGCCGCTTGGGTAAACCAGGCGAACCAGCGGAGGTCGGCTGGGCTCTGGGCAGGGTCGGTGCGCGCATTCCCTTCCATGGCGGCATAGAAGGAGTGGTCACCCGCGAGACCGCAGAGGAATGGTTGTCGGCACTATTGGATTTTGATTGGAAAAAAACCGCCACTGCCGGTTTTGCCGCCACTTTGCTTGCCCGAATGACCGGAGATCGTGAACGGGACATAAGCCCGGACATGCGGACCAAAATCATGGAACGGCTACGCGTGGCTAAAGCGCCCGAGTCATGGCTAGTCATGGTCAGAGAAGTCAAAGAACTGGATGAAGCGGATGAAAAGCGGATTTTTGGCGAAGCTCTGCCGCCAGGATTGAAGTTGCTTGTTTAGAGGGACGACCAACCATACTGTTGAATTAAGGGGTAGGTCGGCATCCCTATGCCGACTGGGTACACGGTTTGTCCCGGCGGCCAAGGGTTGCCGCCCTACGATTTGTTACGTGAGCGTGCTTATTTCAACAGTATTGCGACCAACCGGCCGCCCCTACGAAGATCGTGACCACAAACCCGAATTTTCGCTCGCCAAGCGGCTCTATCCTGGCCGACATTTTTTTTCGTGCTTTTCGTGGACTCTCTGTTTGCCTAGGGATCGTATTTTAATGGGATGTGCATACGTTAGCCTCCCACACTTATGCAAGAAATATTTAAAGATCGTCGGAGTTTACCCATCTAAAGGTAAAGGCCGCGGCCGCCCCGGCAAGCAACTCGGGTATCCAGTAAACCCAAAGATTGGCAATATCAGTAAGATTCAACAGTGATATTGCCAGAGCGATTGCCGGATTGAATGCCCCGCCCGAAATATTGCCCACCGAAAAGGCACCCACCATCACGGTAAAACCGATGGCTAGCCCGTAAAAGGAATTGCCAGCGGTATTCTTGGAAGTCGCCGAGTTCAGCACCACCCAAACCAAGGCAAACGTAAACAGGAACTCAGCCAGAAGAGCCGGACCTAAATCGAGCGTCATTGGAGTTGGCGCTTTTGCCTTGACTTCAAGATACTTGACAATGACAGATCCCACTGCGGCTCCGAAAAGTTGTGAAGCCATATAGATTGGAGCTTCCGCCCAAGTACAGCGACCACGCAAAGTAACGCCTAATGTCACTGCCGGATTATAGTGGCCACCGGATACATGCCCCCCCGCGTATACCATCACCATCAACACCGAGCCGATGGCAAGCGGAGCAACCGGCCCGGCCCCGCCACCGATGACTGTGCAACCGACAACTAGAACGAAGAAAAACATTCCGATGAATTCAACTACATATTTTTTCATTATTATTCACTCAAATGGCTGTTGAAAAAAATCACCTGGTTTTCGTTGCAAAACAGGCGAGCAATCTTACTATAATCTACTTATTAAACGGAAATAATTTTGCTTCTGTCCTGCCAAGCGAATGCAGCAATTCTCATTTTGGCATGCCTGGCGGTCAAACCGAGTCGGTCTCGACGGCGTATCCCTAGACCCTGGCACTGCCTCCAAGACCGACTCGGTTTTCAACACCCTTCGGTTTACGGCAAAATGAGAATTGCTGGCCTCAATCAGCAAGATGGCAACAATTATGAAACTGCTGTACCATTTGCCTGTCTTACCCTGTGTGTTTAACAACTATGGAATTTGATTTATGAGCCGTTACCAAAGCATAGCCCGCACCCAGCCGGGCATCCTCGAAGTCAATCAGGTGCTTCGCAACACTTACGCCTTGCTGGCAATGACTCTGCTATTCAGTGCCGGCACTGCCGGACTGTCAATGGCCTTGGACTTGCCGCATCCTGGCACCATCATCACAATGGTTGTGTATTTTGGGCTGTTGTTTTTGACCAGCAAGTTCAGTAACAGCGCCTGGGGCATCCTGTTCGTTTTTGCGTTGACAGGATTCTTGGGGTTGACGCTGGGTCCGATCCTCAATTTCTATATTCACAGCATCCACAATGGTGGACAGTTGGTGATGACCGCCCTCGGCGGCACGGGCTTGATATTTTTCGGCCTTTCAGCCTACGCGCTGGTTAGCCGCAAAGATTTCAGCTTCATGGGCGGCATGTTGATGGCTGGAATCCTGGTCGCATTCCTAGCAAGCATCGCCACCTTGTTCTTCCCCATGCCGGGGTTGCAGATCGCGGTATCGGCGATGTTCATCCTGCTGATGTCGGGAATGATCCTGTTTCAAACCAGTGAAATCATCCACGGCGGCGAAAACAACTACATCCTCGCCACGGTCACACTCTATGTGTCAATCTTCAACCTGTTCCTGAGCCTGTTGCAAATTTTGGGAATATTTGGCGGGGACGACTAAAACAGCGTTATCAACTACAGCGTTTTCAACATCGAATAATCATTGGTTTGGTCTTGTGATCTTGCAGACCCTTTACCTTGACCGATGATTTTTGGATGTCCGTTAATATTTCACTTTTAACATGAAAACGCTGTACATGACATCAAGAGCTTGACGGGCAAAAAAAGGGGGCTGGATTCAGCCCCCTTTTTATATTTCGGCTATTAATAAATCCAAACTCGACTCACTCAGGACCCTGAATTTTTTGGATGCACATGCATCGCAACATGCAGAAAAATTAAAACGAAACAAGAAATATGAAACTTATACTTCATACTCCCGACAGTGATAACAATCTTTCTCACTATTATCAGATCGCTTTTAAGGAAGCTATTGAGCTATTTATAGTAACAGCTTATCTCACTGAATGGGATGCATCGCTTAAGCTAAATCCCAAATGTGGTAGATTCCGGGTAATTATTGCTAAAGATTTTGGCATTACTCGGAAAGCAGCCTGCGAATCTTTAATGCGCTGGTTGCCATGCGGAGTTAGATACGGTCATTTGGTTAGCTTATGGCAAAGAATAACTGATGTTACGCACCGCACCATTGAATCTCAGCATTGTAGCCCGGATGGAGCCCCGCTTGCGGCGTAATCCGGGAGAGCCATTGTCGATCCAGTATTCAAGAGTGAAGTTGCGTATCATTAAACACCCCATGCGAATAAAAAACCACGAGACGGCAAGTGACCTTAATCAAGAATTTTCGCAAACGGCAAGTTACCGTCCATGGCACTGGATGCATTAGGGACATCCGTGTCCCTACCCCTTCGGGCGGCGAAGCCGTGCAAATCGGCTATCCTGCCGATTTGTCCGGCATCCATGACCGGAATGACGGTGTTTTCTTGCTCTGCAGAACTTGCATGTGACGGCGAGCGCTGGGGCATGGGTAGCAACATTATAAAAAAGGGGCTTCAGCCCCTTTTTTATTTTTATTTATCCTCTTCCACCGCCTTCATGCTCAGTCGCACCCTGCCTTGGCGGTCGATTTCCAATACCTTGACGCGAACAACGTCACCCTCGGCTAGTTTGTCGCTAACTTTTTCGACATGTTCGTCGGAAATTTGAGAAATATGAACTAGCCCATCCTTGCCGGGCAATACGGTGACAAAGGCACCAAAATCCATCAAGCGCACGACTTTGCCCTCATAGATTTTGCCAACCTCGACCTCCGCCGTGATGGCCTCAATGCGACGTCGGGCTTCCGCCCCCGCCTGCCGGTCAACCGAGGCAACTTTCACCAAACCATCGTCCGTAATGTCAATGCTGGCACCAGTTTCCTCGGTAATGGCACGAATAGTAGCCCCACCCTTGCCGATGACTTCACGAATTTTGCTGGGATCGATAGTGAAGCTGATAATCCGTGGAGCGTAATCGGACATTTCGTTACGCGGGGAGGACAGCGACTCAGCCATCTTGGCAAGAATGTGCAAACGCCCTTCTTTCGCTTGGTCCAAGGCTACTCGCATGATTTCAGGCGTAATGCCATCAATCTTGATATCCATCTGCAAAGCGGTCACCCCTTGCTCACTCCCGGCTACTTTGAAATCCATGTCACCAAGGTGATCCTCATCGCCCATAATGTCTGAAAGGATGGCAAACTTGTCACCTTCCTTGATTAAGCCCATGGCGATGCCGGCCACGGGTGCCTTGGTGGGGACACCCGCGTCCATCAAGGCTAAGCTGGCACCGCAAACTGATGCCATCGAACTGGAACCGTTGGATTCGGTAATCTCTGAAACCACCCGGACAACATAGGGGAACTCTTCTTGATTGGGCATGATCGCCTGCACACCGCGCTTGGCCAACCGGCCATGGCCGATCTCACGACGTTTAGGGGAGCCTATCTGACCGACTTCACCTACGCAGTAAGGAGGGAAGTTATAGTGCAGCATGAAGGAATCCTTATATTCCCCATCAATGGCATCAATCAACTGGGCATCACGGCCCGTACCAAGGGTGGCGACCACTAAAGCTTGGGTTTCGCCGCGAGTGAATAATGCAGACCCGTGAGTACGCGGTAGTAGCCCCGTGCGGATGCTGATGGGGCGGACAGTCCGCAGATCGCGACCGTCAATACGTTTGCCATCATTGAGAATGTTATTGCGAACAGTGACATATTCTAGCCTTTCAAGTGCAGTGCGCACATTCTTTGCTTGGAACTGTTCGTTAGCGGTCAAATCAGCCACCACGCCGGTGCGAATATCCTTCAGTGTTTGTTGCCGCTCCAATTTCTCGGCAATGCGATAAGCTTGTGCAATCTGTTCTTGACAGGCCTCTGCGACGGCCTGCCGCAAGGCTTCGTCCTCCTCGGGTGCAGTCCATCCCCAAGAATTTACCCCCGCTTCTTGTACAAGCTCATTGATTGTTTTGATTGCAATCTGCAATTGCTCGTGCCCAAAAAGCACCGCGCCAAGCATCACATCTTCCGATAACATCTTCGCTTCCGATTCGACCATTAACACAGCCTTTTCGGTTCCAGCAACCACAAGATCCAGTTCTGACTCGGCTATTTGGGTCTTGGTCGGGTTGAGCAAATACTTACCCGCATGGTAACCCACTCTAGCGGCAGCGATGGGACCATGGAATGGCATTCCCGACAGGCTCAGTGCCGCCGAAGCACCTATAATTGAGGGGATGTCGGGTTCGACCTCGGGATTGAGGGAAAGCACGGTCGCTACGACTTGTACTTCATTAGTGAATCCTTCCGAAAACAATGGCCTAATGGGTCGGTCAATCAACCGTGAAGTCAAGGTTTCCTTTTCACTTGGCCGCCCTTCACGCTTGAAAAAACCACCGGGTATCCTGCCCGCTGCATAGGTTTTCTCTTGGTAGTTGACAGTGAGGGGGAAAAAATCGCCCTCCCTCGTAACTTCCTTAAGGCCGACAGCTGTCACTAGCACTACGGTGCCATCCATATCCACCATCACGGAGGCATCAGCCTGACGTGCTATTTCGCCAGTTTCCAAAGTAACAAGGTGGTCGCCGTAGCTAAATTCTTTCCGAATCGGTTTCACTATTTTTTCCTTTTTCTACAAGCCTGATACAAGGGATAATGTGACTATTTACGCAAACCGAGGCGTTCAATCAGGCTGCGGTAGCGGTCAACGTCCTTGCTTTTGAGATATTCCAACAACTTGCGGCGTTGATTGACCAAACGCAGCAAGCCTTGACGGGAATGGTGATCCTTTTTATGCAAAGCAAAGTGCGGAGAAAGGTGGTTGATGCGGGCCGTTATCAAGGCAACCTGGACTTCCGGGGAACCAGTGTCTCCCGGGGCACGCTGATAATCCCGCAGGACAGCCTGTTTTTCCACAGTGGTATAGGGCATTTCTTAACTCCAGAATAATCGTTCTATGTAAACAGTATATTGTAACGGTTTAGTCGAGTTGGAAACAAGGTGAATTCGTCTTTCAACACTATTATTTAAGCACACCGCTGACCGGAGGTTGCCGACTCCCTCACCAGACGCCTTGGAGCGATCATCCCGTCATCAGTGACTTCACCAATGCCTAAAAAAGCCCCTTCACTGGTGAAAAGCCGCAGCAACCCTCCAACGGCAAGCTTGGGTACGAACACCGCCTGCCCCCTGCGCAGAAAAAATGCCAATTCGTCCGGCAGGTTGAACAGCGGCAGTTCATCGGCAATGGCGGATAGTGGCAACAGCAAAGACATGCGCTCCTCGTCTGACAGAGCCTCTAGGCGCGAGAGGGGAACTGCTTGGCCCAAGTCAAACTTGCCCACGGACAGACGTCGCAGTTGTTCCACATGTCCGCCGCAGCCAAGGGATTCGCCTATGTCCACGGCCAAACTACGAATGTAGGTCCCTTTGGAGCAATGGACTTCGAGGTCCAGGTAATCCGCGCCAAATTCAAGCAGGCACAACTCGTAAATACTAACCCTGCGCGGTTCACGCGGCACTTCCACACCCTTGCGGGCGAGATCATAGAGCCTTTGCCCTCCCTGTTTAAGGGCTGAATACATAGGTGGAATCTGGTCGGTCTCGCCCCGGAAACGCTGTAAAACCGCATCCAAGACAGATTCATCAAACACCGGGACGGGTTTTTCATCCACCGTAGCGCCTTCAATGTCCGCCGTCGTGGTGGTCCGTCCTAAGCGTACCCTGACATAATAGCGCTTGTCGGTGTTCAACAGGAAACCGGAAAGCTTGGTGGCTTCGCCTAAGCATAAAGGCAATAGGCCCGTGGCAATCGGGTCAAGGCTACCAGTATGTCCGATTTTGTTGGCTTGGAATAAACGCTTGACTCTTTGCACCGCGCCGTTTGAAGACATGCCTGGGCTTTTGTCCAACAGCAACATGCCGTCGATATCCCTGCCCGTCTTGCGTCGGCTCACGGAGTTTCATCCTTTGCTTCTCCGTCCTCATCCGTTGGATGGGAAGCCTTAATGCTTCCAAGCAATTCCTCCATCCTCATCCCGCGATCAATCGAATCGTCGTGGATGAAGCGCAGATCCGGCATCACCCGCAACCGGATGCGACTGCTCAGTGCATGGCGCAGCTTTGATGCGTGTTGGTTGAGGGTCTTAACGCACTGCTGGGGAGTTTCAGAGGACCCAAAAAAACTGACATAGGCTTTGATCAAAGACATGTCGCGGGTGACTTCAACATCGCTTAACGTCACTAAACCCAGTTGCGGGTTCTTGAACTCGGTTCGCAACAATTCGGCCAGTTCACGTTGTAATTGGGCCGCTACGCGGTCACTTCGGAAAAATTCTCTAGGCATGTTTTATAATCACTTTTGACTTTTGCTATCTCTTCAAGTTGGCACTGTGAACTCAAGCTATTTAGCTCGTGCCTGCCAGAGGCTTGGGTCTTGGGCTGTGTGAAACACCGAAATAACCAGAAGCTCTCCCGGCACTTCTCGATACAGCACAACAAAAGGAAAACGTGTCACAATAGCTTGGCGAACATCACGATAGACAATAGCATACAGTTTAGGGTTGACTGCAAGGCGCTTGAATACTTCACGAATGCGCGCAACAAAGTCCACACCTAGCCCTCGGCATTGCTGCTCATACCAATCGGCGGAGGCATCGAACTCAGCCTTGGCTTCTGGTAACAAGCGTATAGGCAGATTCATCGGTTTAACCGCGCCAAGGCTTCCGCTTCCACCCGCTCCCAAGGAATAGCCGCTTGTGGATTTGACTCATGACTAGCCATACGACGGTCTATCTCGTCGCGTTGCGAGAGAGTTAGAGCATGATTTTCCGCTTCGGCGGCGATGCTGTCCCAAATTTCTTGCACCAATGCAATTCGCTCAGCAAATGGGAGCCGATCTATCCCGTAAGTTTGTAAAGTAGCTGGCATGGGTAATTCTCAAAAATGGTTAAACTAACACCATTTCGCTGAACCTTCCTTCCGTTGCGTCTTGTATCGAACGCAAAAGATGCTCGGCGTTGGCAGGATTGGAAAGCAGATACAAGGTTTCATGCCAAGCATTGAATTCATCCAAAGACATCAACACTGCTTTGCGACCTTGATCGTTGCACAATATGGCTGGCTCCACATCGGCAATGACTTTTTCGATGAGACCATCTAAATTTTGGATGGCTTGGTGTGTGGTTATCGCGTCCATTCAATCTCCTAATACAGCATTTTCAACATTACTCCCCTATCACTCCAATTTCAGCTTTGCATGAATCTTTCGCATCTTATTGATATTTGTTCATATTTATACGCTTCTGACTGGTTAATTTTAGAGTTATAGGGGAGCAAACAATTACTTGATAAACCTTTTAAACTCGCCAATAGTCTCATAAAATCATAGGTTTGAATTATTTCCTATCATTATTCTAGTCACTTACAGAAAATTAAAACACTATAAAATCTATTATATAAATAAAAATGATTTAACCGAGGGGATGATACGTTCCAACTCAGGTTTGTTGTGTCTCAGTAACTCATGATCCCACAGGTCATGAACTTTGTCTGTGCAATTTTTTGCAAGCTCTTCGCCTAATTTTTCTAAACTCATACCAAGTTTTCTGGATAATAAATCTTTAGGTTCCTTGGATAAGACTCCTAGCACAAAAACTCTATCTCTCAAGTCTGCTGGTGTGTCATTCTTAAAATTAGCTAAACGTTCTTCGAACTTCGCTGATCCATCTCCTTTGTTGTCAAAATCAATCAATAATACAAGTCTACACTCTGAGTATTTTCGCATATACTTTGCATAATCATTTTCTATGCTTTCAAAAGCTTTAGGCCATCCTCCCGCCAACGGCTCAGGTTTTATATTTCGATCATTGACATTTGCCGCTAGTCTAAATCCAGTGATAACCTTACGCCAATCCCTGTCTTCTGGTATTATCAATAGATGGGGCTTTTCCCTATTTATTGTGCTCATAGTATGTCGCCAAGCATCAAGGCATTCACAAGATCACCTTGCAATTCGCCGCTGGCGACAAAATCACTGATAAACCTTGATCGAGTTGGATCCAAGTGGCTATCCCGAAATAGCACCAACGTATTCTCATCGGAAAATTTGCGGATTGCTTCAGGATTATGAGAAGTCATAAAGATTTGAGCGCCATCTCTAAAGGCCCGCCGCAACGCAATGATAAAATGCCCGACCTCAGGTAACGAGAGATAATTGTCTGGCTCATCCCAGAAGCAAAACAGCGGTCCATAGGATTTGTTAGCGGCCAACACTACCGCGCAGATAAAGAAACATTTTTCACCATCCGAAATATCCTCAAAATTCACTCTCATTGTCGCTTGATTAGCTTCAAAGTTCACACTCAGGCTTTTTGAGTCTTTGCTCATAACTTCATTCTGAATATCCTGAATATCAGGTATGATTTCACGAAGATATTTGTCAATTTGAGTGTAAGCTGCCGGATATTGCCCCAATACCCCTGTAAACCATTCTCCAAAATTTAAACCGGCGGAATCAGGTTCCAATGTTTCACCCGTTGAGTCTCCCTTCATCAAGCTCGGAATTGGAGCTAGGAGCAGCATCTGCGCTAGCCAAGTTTTGAATATATTCAGCGGATCACTACCTGATTCCGCTTGAATCACCGGCAACGCCACCAAATGCCAGTCAACTAAAAATTTTGCTTCCACATTGCGCATAGTTTTATAAAGAGTAACTTGAGGACCTTCACGGGTATAATGTGGAATACCCGAAATGAGCAGTTGCTCATCTAAAACTCTAAGCTCTTTGAATTTTTCTGGCAGTTCCAAAGCTAGTACATACTTGTACATTTGACCAGCCAGTAGCACCTCTATTTCAAGCCGAATGGGTATTTGAGATCGTTCCCATCCAAAATCCTTATGCTTAACCAAGTCCCTCACTCGGTTGATGCCGCGCCCAATCTTCTGAAGCACTTCTAAAGCAAAACGGATGCTTGACTTGCCCGAGCCATTTTTTCCGATCAACAGTACCGACGACAATTCCTTGACAGGCAGGTCAAAGTTTTCCAAGCATCTAAAGTTATTTATATAGAGTCTTTGCAACATAATATGATTCCAATAGCGGGAAACAATTGTATTATGGTTCCCACGCTCTGCGTCACTGCCACTAAATTAAGGAAAAACCGTCGCTCCGGCAGGGAATGCCGGAACCCAGAGGCCATGGAGGGCGGGCTAGATTCACCTCCCTGTGTTCTGGATACCTGCAATCCCTGCCGGTATGACGGCTTAACTTAATGGCAGTGATGCTCTGCGTGGGAATGCATCCGAGGACGTTCAGTGTTAAAGATTATTAAGGTCGGCAAAGTCCTTGCAATTTTTCGTCTACAGAAAGTTTTTTAGGGCCCCCTATTAGTTCTCCGTTTGCTACATACTAACATAAGCTTTGCTCTTACGTTGCGTCGTTGCGCCTTTGCGTGAGAAAAAACACACCACCCAACACCACGACCTAGCCACGTTGCCGAAGGAGCAAAAGAAAGTCTCACGCAACGACGCAGCGTAATAAATTGCCAATAAAGCAGGACGGGGGTTGTCACACCATCATGACCACAGATATCTTGCTGAAAACCTATTTACAAGCTTCGGAGTCCCACTGCTGCTGAATGCGCAAAGTGGCCTCATGTGCCATCCGCACCAATGCGTGAATACAGTAACCGGATTCTTGATTAATTTGCCGCTTCACTTCCCAAAGTTCCGCAAGAATTGGGTCAGGAGCGCGAACAAGACTCTCAATAGGTCTAGTTTGATTGTCACGATTCATTTGATGATCTCCCAAAGTTCTTCGGGGAACGAGTTCTGAAATTGCCATTTCCCAATGAATGGGGGCAATTTCCCACCATTCCCGATTCCAAGCTTGCCGAGCAGCCGTTAGCAAATCGCGGCTAGGGCGGGCCGTCAAATACGAAACGACGGAGGTTTCTATATAAACAAGCTGCTTCGGTATTATCATTGGCAGAGATTTAGTGGGCAGATCAGACCTACCCACCCACAAATCACCTCGTCACCAACACCTTCTCGAATACCTCGATATGGTCGCCCGGCTTCACGTCGTTGTAGTTTTTGACCCCGATACCGCATTCCATGCCCATCTTCACCTCGCCCACGTCATCTTTGAAACGGCGCAAGGATTCGAGTTGGCCTTCATAAACCACTACATGGTCGCGCAACACACGGATGGGTAGGTTGCGTTTGACAAAGCCTTCCAAGACCATGCAACCGGCAACAGCGCCGAATTTTGGCGAACGGAATACATCGCGCACCTCGGCCACGCCAACAATCTGCTCTTTGTATTCCGGTGCCAACATCCCCAAGATGGACTTTTTAACCTCGTCGATCACTTCATAAATGATGCTGTAATAGTGCAGGTCGATGCCACGCTCCTCGATCAACTTACGGGCGCTGGAATCGGCACGCACATTGAAACCGATGATGATGGCACCGGAAGCCAACGCAAGGTGGCTGTCCGACTCATTGATGCCACCCACACCGCCGGCAACGATTTTCACTTTCACTTTGTCAGTGGAAAGCTCAGTCAAGGAGGAACGCAACGCTTCCAAACTGCCTTGCACGTCGGCTTTGACAATGATGTTCAGGTCAATGGAATCGCCCGCCGTCTCCATCCGGGTGAAAACATCTTCCAATTTGGCGGACTGTTGCGCGGCCAATTTGCTGGAACGGGATTTTTCCTCGCGTTGCAGGGCGATTTCGCGGGCCTTGCGCTCATCAGCGACGACAATGAAATCATCACCCGCTCCGGGTGCACCGGATAGGCCCAGAATTTCCACTGGCGATGACGGGCCGGCTTCTTTTAGCGGTTTACCGTTTTCGTTAAACATGGCGCGAATACGGCCAAACTCCTGTCCGCAAAGAATAAAATCGCCCTTTCTCAGAATCCCTTTTTCCACCAGGATGTCGGCCACAGGACCACGGCCCTTGTCCAGCTTCGATTCCAATACCACTCCGGTGGCGGGTACCTTGACGGGGGCTTTAAGTTCAAGAACTTCAGCCTGCACCAGAATAGCATCGAGCAGACTGTCAATACCCTCGCCAGTCTTGGCGGAAACGTTGACAAACTGGGTGTCGCCGCCCCAATCCTCCGGCACTACCTTGAGCACAACCAACTCCTGCTTCACTCTGTCGGGATCTGAACCGGGTTTGTCGATTTTATTGATGGCAACAACCATGGGTACATTGGCGGCCCGTGAGTGGTCAACCGCCTCGCGGGTCTGCGGCATGACACCATCATCGGCGGCAACGACAAGCACCACGATATCCGTGACTTTAGCGCCACGCGCCCGCATTGCCGTAAAAGCTGCATGGCCTGGGGTATCCAGAAAAGTGACGGAACCGTTGGAAGTCTTAACCTGATAAGCACCAATATGCTGGGTTATCCCCCCCGCTTCACTGGCCGCCACCCGTGTCTTACGGATATAGTCCAACAGGGATGTCTTGCCATGGTCGACATGACCCATAATTGTCACCACAGGAGCCCTAGGCTGTTGTTCGGCGTTTTCTTCCAACGCCATGGTTGCCATAATCTCGGCTTCCAAACTGTCTTCTGCCTGGGCAATGGCCTTATGCCCCATTTCCTCAACCACCAAAAAGGCGGTTTCCTGATCTAATGCCTGGTTGATGGTTGCCATGACACCCATTTTCATCAATGCCTTGATCACTTCGGCAGCTTTCACTGACATGCGCTGAGCCAATTCAGCGGCAGTGATGGTATCAGGCACTTGAACTTCGTGGACAATTGGTGCAGTCGGCCTCTCAAAGCCGTGCCTCTGTTCAGGCATGACCATCGGGGCGCGTTGCTTGGATTTCTTAGACTTACCCCTTCTAATGTCATCCACGGTCGCTTCGCGATCATCCTCGCCGCGTTTTCCGCCTATGCCTTTTTTCTTTCCCCGCTTGGTTTCATCCATTCCTTTGACGGCAGCCAATACTGCTGAAGAAGGTATTGGCCGACTCGCACCACCCCCGCCGGCCCTGGGTGCACCAGGGGCTCTTGGTGTCGCACTAGGTTTGACCACGGGTTTTGCGGGAACCGGTTTAGTTGATGCGACAGGCTTTTGCTGGGGGACGACTTCGTCAAAGACCACAGGCTTGGATTCAAGAGGAGGCTTGTCCACGGGAAGTTTAACCACAACGGCAAGCTCTTCAATTGGCTTGGCCTCCGAATACTTACTCTCAGCAGCCTTATTAGGTTCTGCGGTGTCATCCTCTGCGGACTTCAACTCTTCTACAGGCTTAACCTCTTCATACTTGATTGCCATCGGCTTGATTGTGTCTGGCTCGATTTGATCGGGTTCGATGATCTCTATATTATGCGTTTGTACGGACTCGATTGGCGGACTTTCCTCCACTTTTGCAGGCGCGATGACAACATCGTCCGGCTTCGACAAAGGTTGATGTTCAGCGTCCAAAAGCTTGCGATCTTCATCCTGTTTGAGTTTTTGTAAAATCAACTCCCGCTGAACTCTTTGAGCTTCTTCAACTTCCAGCGCCAGCCTAGCTTTATCCGCTTCCAAGCGACGCTCATCGGTTTCAGGAAGTTCGCTGCGCTTGACATAAGTGCGCTTCTTGCGCACTTCAACGCTTACTGTTTTCACATTCTTACCCATTACCTTGCCCTGCTTTAACTCGCTCACCGTGCGGCGCTGCAGCGTCACCTTCTTCGGCTCAGTCCCAGCGGGTTGATCCTTGCCATGGCTTTGGCGCAAATAGCTTAGCAACTTCAATTTTTCAGAATCACTCAGCATGTCATCCGCGCTGTTAACCGCCAATCCCGCATCGCCCAACTGTGTTAGAAGTCGATCCAGGGGAATTCCCACTACATCAGCCAATTGCCTTACTGTCACATCACTCATTTTTAGCCCCGCTGTCAATCAAATCCCTAACCTTCCGCAAACCAAGACTCTCGAGCCTTCATTATCAGGCTAGCGGCCTTTTTCTCGTCCATACCCTCGATTTCCATCAATTCATCCACCGATTGTTCTGCCAACTGGTCCATATTACAAACTCCATGCCTAGCAAGCAAATGGGCCAAATCACGGTCCATGCCAAACATTTCCAGCAAATCCGCCGCTGGTTCCGCTGCCTCTAGCTTTTCTTCGCTGGCAATCGCCTTGATAAGTAGCGCATCGCGTGCACGGTTGCGCAAATCCTCAACCATCTCCTCGTTGAATCCGTTTATTTCAAGCATTTCCTTAGCCGGCACATAAGCCATCTCCTCAACGCTTGAAAAGCCTTCACGGACCAGAATCTCCGCAACTTTCTCGTCTATGTTCAATAGATCGACGAAAGACTGCAACAGTTTCCGCGCCTCCAATATATTCTTTTCCTCGGCCTGACTTGCACTCATCACATTTAACTCCCACCCCGTCAGCTCCGAAGCCAGACGCACGTTCTGCCCCCCCCGCCCAATTGCCTGGGATAAGTTTTCATCGGCCACAGCCACGTCCATGCTGTGCCTGTCCTCATCAACGACAATCGATACTATTTCGGCAGGCGACATGGCGTTAATTACATATTGGGCTTCGTTATCATTCCACAGGATAATATCAACCCTTTCCCCGGCAAGCTCATTGGATACGGCCTGTACCCGCGAACCCCTCATGCCTACGCAAGCGCCCACCGGGTCTAACCGCGCATCGTTGCTTTTCACCGCCACTTTGGCACGGACACCTGGATCGCGTGCGGCACCCATGATCTCGATAACGTTCTCACCCACTTCAGGAACTTCCAGACGGAAGAGGGCCACCAGCAACTCCGGGGCAGTACGGCTAACAAACAATTGTGGCCCCCGCGCCTCTGGACGGACCGCTTTGAGATACCCACGCAATCGATCACCATTGCGCACCGCTTCTCGTGAAATCATCTCCTCCTTGGGGACGAATGCCTCGACATTGCCTCCCAAATCAAGGTATACGTTGCCCCGCTCCACCCGCTTGACAATTCCAGTCACCAATTCCCCCAGACGATCTTGATATGCCTCGACTATCTTGCGCCGTTCCGCCTCGCGGACTTTCTGCACAATCACCTGTTTTGCCGTTTGGGCCGCAATACGTCCAAACTCAATGGACTCCATTGGACGTTCGACATATTCACCTAGCTTGGCATCGGGGTTGATTTGCCTTGCCTGTTGCAGCGGCATTTCGATTTCCGACGGTTCCACGACGACTTCTAATTGTTGACCGTTTTCAACTACCAACCAGCGCCGGAAAGTTTCGTAATTACCGTTTTTACGGTCAATGGACACGCGCACGTCAACGCGGTTGTCGTGACGTTTGATCGTGGCAGTCCTCAATGCATCCTCTATGGCACCAAAAATGACTTCTTTTTCTATCTCCTTTTCGTTGGAAACGGCATCCACTACCAGCAATATTTCTTTATTCGCCATCGCCTAATCCTTATGGTGTTAATTGTCGAACTCGGGCACTATGCGTGCCCTGTCAATGGATTCGAACGGGATTTCAATATGGATTTCACCGTCTAAAAGCTTTATTTTATCACCCTCGACACCAAGCAAACGCGCTTTGAAACGCCTACGCCCATCAATTGGACTTATCAATTGGACACGCGCCAAGGAACCCTTGAAACGCTCAAAATGACCCAGTGTGAACAAAGGACGATCAATACCCGGTGAGGAAATCTCAAGGTGGTAGTTGCCAGGTATGGGATCTTCAACGTCCAAAAATCCACTCAACTGATGGCTCACCCTGGAACAATCGTCCACACGGACACCCCCTTCACAATCAATATAGACCCGCAAGGTGTGCTGAAGGGCATCAAACTCGACCCCCACCAGTTCGTAACCCATTCCGACCACCACCGGCTCGACCAGACGGGTCAGTCTATCCGGCATTTTCATCTTTTCACCCAAATTCCAGCCACAAAAAAAGGGCCCGAGGCCCGATATCGTTGTTATCCAGTAAAAATGAAAAAAGCCCAAAAGGGCCAACTTCAATCATGGGGCACTATGCCTGCAAGTGCCTTCCGCCTCGCGGTAACCCCACTACTACCGTCAATCCTAACAAATCGCTGGAAGAAATTAAACCCCCTAGCCACGAAAAACCCGAAACCGACCCCGTTGTGCCTTACATCGCAGAGAGGTATTTTTTAAACCAGCCACTCGACCACAAAATCAGATGGATCCAACGATGGCGACTCGGCTATGGCGAATGAACCAATGCCAATGCCAGCAGCATGCATTGCTTGGGTATCGCCACAAACCAAAGGATGCCATTGCGGGAGTGCTTTTCCCTCAGCCAACAGCCGATAGGCGCAAGTGGACGGCAACCAATGAAATTGGCTGAAACCCACCCTCAAATCTAGGCAGCCTTCCACCAACTCGCATCTTTTTGCATATCGCGTACATCGGCACGACGGAATATCAAGTAGCCGGCATGCAAGACGGGTAAAAAATATTTCCCCGGTGTCCTCGTCTTCAAGCTTATGTAGACAGCACCTAGCACATCCATCACATAGCGATTCCCACTCGTCACCAGTCAGTTGTTGAAGATTTTTTTCTTGCCAAAAATAATTATTTTTCTTAATTTCCATCCGCTACCACAAGATTATAGACCTACTTAAGGCCATTGACAAAACTTAAAGTAAACCAAAATATTTACACCAAGGAATTTGCTTTGTTATAGTTTACATCATTGAAGGGTCAGTATGAATTCCCCTGTCCCGCTTTAATCTCGCCCAACCAACACAACACTCAACGCAACAGTAAAGAGACTAGTCAATCATGGGCAATGCATTACGAGATCAGCTACTGAAAGCAGGGCTGGTAAACGAGAAACAAGTAAAAAAAGCCGAGAAGGAAAAGCACAAGGAAAACCATAGCCAACAAGGCCGTGGTAAAGCAGACGCCACCAACGAGGACAAACTGCGCAGCGAACGGGCGAAACAAGAGAAACTGGAGCGTGACCGGCAACTTAATCAACAACGCCAAGCTGAAGCGGAAAAGAAAGCTTTACACGCACAAATTCGCCAGTTGGTGGAACTGAATCGCCAACCGAAGGGTGACGGCGACACGCCTTATAACTTTATCGACCAAGGCAAGGTTAAACGTTTGTATGTCTCCGACCAGGTAAGGTCACGCATCGCCAACGGACAACTTGCCATAGTCCGGCTGGAAAAACAATACGAACTGGTCCCTGCCGAAACGGCCGAGAAAATCCAAGCTCGAATTGCGGAAAGCGTAGTCGTATTTAACGAACCAAAACGGCGGGAAACTACCGAACCTAGCAACGATGACCCTTATGCGGGATTCCAAATACCTGATGATTTAATGTGGTAAGGGCAAACGATGAAGCCGTTTGCCCTTAATGAAAGCTATAGCACACACAGGAAGCTATATCGCCGTCAATCCGATGGGTTTGGTATTTGCCCTGATCCAGTCCTCAAACTCTTTCTCGGACAGACTGCCTTCCGCGAGCCTTAGCATTGTGACGACGCATGACGGATCATCGGCAATCAATTCCTGTCCGTTCAGAGCAAGAAAAAGCTCTGTGGCTGTGAAGGCTGTCCGCTTGTTGCCGTCAACGAAGGGATGATTGCGGACAATGCCAAAACCATAGGCGGCAGCAAGGGCGGCAAGGTCTGGATCACAGTAACTGGCTAAATTCTGCGGACGAAATAGCGCGGATTCCAATAATCCGCGATCACGAATGCCCACAGCGCCGCCATGTTCCGCGAGATGTTCCTCATGCAAGGCAAGGACAACGGATTCTTCGATCCAGACGACCGGCATCACTTCGCCAGCTCGTGCAAAACATCTCGGCGCTTTTTCATAATCTGCCGTGCCATTGTCATTTGCTTCTCGAATTCCGGGTCATAAGGCGTCAGCCTGAAGCCATCCGGGGATTCGGTCAGGTACACCTTATCGCCTTTCTCAATGTGCAGCCTGTCCAAGGCTTCTTTGGGTAAAACAACGCCCACGGAATTGCCAATAGTTGTAAGTTTGAGTGTAAGCATGGCATCACCTTGTTATTACGCATGTAATAACAATAATTAATAAAATGCTGACTGTCCACATAAATATTGGTTTCTGGCACAATGGCAACTAGATTTTTTGCGCAAGGCGTTTCCTAAACAAAAAAGATGCTCAAAAAACGCCATGTATTTGATTGCCCAAATGCTCCATAGATATCTTCTCCTGCCATATGACCTGTATCCTTGAGCCGCACACTTTGTCGGGTTACGGCGCCCACAGGGTTTGAAGCTTGGGGCAGGATTTCGAGGATTGCAAGGTTTCGTCAATCTCAACTTTATCTGAACAAGTCAGAATGAGTCCCCGTGCGTTCAAAGCGAACCCCAGTACCGTTATCCAGAAACTTGTAGATCAGCAGCCAGTCCGGCTCAATGTGGCATTCACGGTGCGATGCCCAGTCTCCCGATAGCGAATGGTCCTTGTAGCATTCGGGAAACGTTTGGCCATCAATCAGCAAACCCAACAGGATTTCCAATGTCCCCATGTTTTTTCCGCGCTTTTTCGCGAGTTTCATATCACGTTTGAATTGCCCGGAAAAACTGGGTGCGCGGGTGGGCATGGATCAAAGACTCAGCTTTTGGAACAAATCGGCCTTGTCTTTGCACTCCACTACGTCCTCGCCCCGGTCACTTGCCGCCAAGGTTTTGGCGGTGAGGCTGTTAGGTACGTGGATATCAAACGGAAACTGCTTTTCGGCGGCAATGCGTACCAGTAATATACGAAAGGCATCAGAGACGGAAAGCCCCATATCCGCCAACACAGCGGCGGCTTCGTTTTTGATGTTTTCATCGATACGGGCACGGATAACGCTATTTTCGGCCATGGCAATCACCTTTTGTAATTTCGAGCCTTGTTGCATCTCGACTATATAGCAGAAGGTCGGCAACACTTTGCCGACATGGATGTACATTAAATAAGTAACTAATGGATATAAAAACGCTGTAAGATAAAGTTCCTTCACTAATTCCAAGTCCCCTAGCAATACCTCTCAGTTTCATAGAAAAATGATTATCCAAGGAATAATACCTACGTTGGGACTGAATACCGACATCTATCGTTCTCACGCTGCTGCGTGGGGATGCAGCCTGAACTGCACAGGCGGTTTGTAACGCAGAGCGTCACCGAAAGCATTCCCACGGAGACCGTGGGAACGATGCATCCTACATTTTTATCGATTATTCAAGTGAAATGGGAGTAATACAACTTTTTTTATAACGGTAGTTATTATCAGCCAAAATAATCAAATATAAAATCAGTTACTAAATCTATTACCCTTACGCTTGATAACTCAGGTATATTTTTGTTAATCAAGCTCTTAACAAATCCTTTTACAACCGCTCGTGAACCATTTTTAACAGCCTTTTCTAACTGCTGAATAGTGGAATAGTCACTTAAAAGAGAATTTGTAATATAGTCTACATCAGCGACACTTTTGTTATCCGCTTTACCCACGCGACCAGCTTTCACTAACTGCTTAAAACTCGTTTCAGCCTCCTGCCGAAAATCTAAGCGTTCACTCCCCCCTGTCTTTTCCTGGAAAAGCAGCCATCTTGACCACAACGGGCGAGACGCAAACGCTTCTAAGGGTGGGAGAACGGTTACAGAAGCATTATTAACTTTATAGATTAGCTCATAATATATATCAGAACCTGCTGTTTCTAAAGTCGCCGTCAATCTATTTGTTTCATGGTCGTCATCCGAGACTTCGTTGGCTTCAAAGCGAGCTATCTTGTTGCCGTGTGCATACTTATTAGTTATCCACCCAACAAAAAACGTCAATAAATCGACCAAGCGAGGGCAAACGACCAACAACTCATGATTGCCTGAGAACTGCTTGACCAATTTATCTAGGCCGGGACCATCGCCCTGCGCCAAAAGTGTTACGGCAGCAGCAACTATACCTTGATCCAGCAGGGCGCGGTAGGTATCATCGGGCGGCGCATCCCCGGCATAATCGAAGTAGACCAATTCCTTGAGTTTACGGCTGACGGATTCAATATACTCGGCGGCAGCCATTAAATCTTGGAACATGCCAAGACAGTGGGGCAAACCATCGGCAAGGCGGATGGCTCCTGCCGTGTCGGCATCGCTAGGCAAAGGGCAACCGAGCAAACGAGCACGGGCAAAAGATGCGATTTCTTCAGTCCAAGCATTTTCGGCCAATTTCAAACTCAAACGGCGTGTGTCATCCGAAAGAGTGCCATCCATGCCAGTAATCAGCCAGATCAATAGACGCTGACACCGGCTCCATAATGTGATTGAAGCTTCAAGCTGTTCCCGGCTAACATCGACCACCAAACGCTTTTCCGCCGGGCAATCCAACAACAAACTTGCTTGGCGGCTGCAATCCACATAGCCGCCAGAGGATTCCTGCCGCAAGGCACACAGACCCTCGTCAGTCCAGTAGACTGCTGCCTCAACGCTGCCGATAACAAGTGCTTGGGAAATTAAACCTGTTTGCATAGTATGCCTAAGCTTACGAGACTATCATGGATTTTTCCGAGGTCGCATCGTTCTTCTTGAGTTGTTGCCTTTTTCACTGCCGGAACTGCTGCCGCCACAAAAGCCTCTTTGCCAAAAGCACCGTAAATATGGACTTCGATAAATTCATCAGTCGCCCGATCACCGTTGCTTAACAGTAGCAGTTTTGCAAAATTCCGCTCCGTCGTTGCTTGGACAATCGTACCTGCTATTTTGGCACTCGCCAAATAGTGCCGATCCTGCCATACAGCCCTCCTACCCTCGGGAATTTGGTCACCCGGCAGTATGCGGTGACGATGTACAAAACTATAACTATTCTCCTCCAATAAAGTCCCTTTGTTAATACATAAAGCGTTGCGTAAGCTGACGCTACATGAACCATAGGAGACAAGCCCAATACAGTCGATGGAAAGCGCAGCATAACGAATCTGGAGTCCATAATCACCAAAAAGAGTGCCTTCCGTGCCTCGACGCTCACGATCATTAGACAGGTTTGCCGCCCGTCGCGTTTCCGCCTCTGTTTGCAAAGTGTAGCCGCTGTAGAGGGATTTTTCACCGTTGAGAAACTGCGCCAAAAAGCTGGGCCAAAGGTTGATGACGGCAACCGAGTCTTGGGCTACTCTTTCAGTAAACTCAGTCACCATGTTCAAGCACCCCCGTGCCCTGCTGTCTTCAGCGGCTTGCTCATAACGCGCCTTGAGTGCATCCCGTTCGCTCTCAACCTCCCGAATATTCGGAGGGCCTACATAGTGACCGCAACCTGGGCAGCTATCCCTTTCCCAAGACAGGGGGCTGTTACAGTTGGGACAATGATCTGCAATCACGGGCATAGTGACGTATTCCCAGCCTCTATTTTATAATACTTTGCATAGATGCTTGCCTGTAACGACTTTCAAAGTTCGATTTCCGCAATCTGTACTTGATCTTCTGTCGGCATTTGTTCGATGGCAACGGCTAACCATCCTTCCGCCGCCTCATGGATATTCGTCATCGTTTCTTCATAGGTTTCTCCCTCAGAAATACAACCAGGCAAAGAGGGTATTTCTGCCCAGTACCCACCTTCTTCAGCGGGGTGAATTAGAACTCTTAATTTCATAATTTTGTTTCCCCTTGTACAGCGTTTTCATATTTAAAAATTTATATAACAACGATGTACTTCCAATCACAGTATTGACTACATATTCCCAACACCCTACTCCCATTTCACTCGAATAATCGGTAAAAAATGTAGGATGTACCGAGGAAGGAGGCGCATCATTCGCGTTTTCAAACCTGCACGGTTGATGGGCATCGCAAGCTCAGCCCATCGGGATGGCATGTTACCTGAATTAAGCATTTGCCCAACCGACTTGTTACCGTCCATGGCCTGGATACCGGCATCCATGCCGATATGACGGTGTTTTCCAGCTTGTCGGCATGTGTGTGTAACGATCAGCACTGGAGCTTGGGAACGAGCAGAGTACCTCTCGCTTCATGAAGCTTTCCTTTTTACAGCGTTTTCATCTTTAAAACGTCTATAATTAATGACTTACACCCAAGCCAGCCATTGATTACACATTCCCAATACCAATAAAAATACAATAAGTAATTATTAGATGTTGAAAACGCTGTAGTTGAAAACATTGAATTAAACCGGATAAATAATCAACTCCTGCCCAGGCTTAACCCGACTGTCGGCTTTCAAACCGTTCCACTCTGCCAGCTTCAGGGTCGGAACCCCCTGTTGTTTGGCGATCACGGTCAGCGTTTCGCCTTTCTTGACCACATACTTCCGTGCTGCGATCAGTCTGGCACCCGGCAAATTAGCGGCCAGCATTTGCGCTTTTTCCAATGGCAACAGCAAATTGAAAGGGGCAGCCGCCACTATATCCGGTTTGAACGCCGGATTCGTGCTATAAAACTCCTCCCAACTAATTCCCAATCCTGCCAAGGTTTCAGACAATGGCACCGAAGTGCCTTGAACCTCAACCCTTGCAAGATAGGGCAAGGTGCTAATTTTCCGCAAAACCACTCCATGCATTCCGGGATCGGCAATCACGCGGGATAGTGCCAAAACCTTTGGCACATAAGCCTTGGTTTCAGCCGGCAGACTCAAGTCCCAGAAACTTATCCCAAGACCCGCCTTTTGATTGGCCAAAATAGCCCTCTGGACACATCCCTCACCGGCGTTATAGGCTGCCAAAGCCATCAGCCAATCGCCGCCAAACAGACCTTGCAGATGGGAAAGATATTTAAGCGCGGCCTTCGTTGCCGCATAAATGTCATAACGCCCGTCGTAACCATCGACAAGCCTTAAACCATTATTCGTCGCCGTGCCGGGAATGAACTGCCATATGCCTGCCGCCTGCTTTGGAGAAACCGCAGTGGGTTGGAATGCGCTTTCAACCATCGGCACCATGGCTAGGTCCATGGGCAAACCCCTACGCTCGATTTCGTCCACAACATAAAACAAAAACGGTTCGGCCTGCTTGGATATGAAACCCAAAGTCCCGGGGGAACGTTTGATTTTTTCCACCTCCGCCTGGATGCTTTCATGTTCATACCCTGTCAACATCAAATGCCTGCGCAACCGGTCCCAAAGCCCGTCCTTGGAGACTTTCACGTAAGATGATGAACCCGAGTCGGCTGAATGGGTGTCTCGAACCTTCTCCAAAGCATAATGCTGTCGCTTGTTGCCCGTATGCCCATGACGGGAGGCTGGCTTTTTCGAGGCTCCATTCGCTGCCAACAAAGAACTCGGTGCGGGGGGGCCCACGAAATCAGGGGATACTAATCCGGTGTCGCCTCCCCCTGCCCCCATTTTTTCTTCCCTGTCCGAAAGTTTATTGCCAGAACCTACGTAGAGAATGGTTTTGCCCGTGGAACTCACCGAATGCCCAGATTCCGAATTAATAGAGGGCACCGGAGCACAGGCGGTGAGAATTGAAGGGATGGCCAACGACGTAAAAATGCTTCTGACCAATCTGACAAGTCTTTTTGTATCCCGTTGAACGGGTGCTGATTTGTTGTTTTCGATGCGTCTGCCCATGTTTCAAGCACTCCAAGCATAATTTTCTAAAGTGTGCCGGATAATGAGCCACATGGCAAGCACAATGCTCAAACTAAGTTGACTTTATACGGTGCGCCGACTATTTCACGCACCAGTTTGGGAACTAGGTAGCCAGGCAAACAACTTCGCAGTTTCTCGTAAAGCGCAAGCGCTGCTTTTTCAGGAATATCGAAATGGGCGGTTCCATTGGCCTTATCAAGCAAATGCAGGTAATAAGGCATTACCCCGTGTTCAAATAGGGTCACGCTCAAACTAGACAGCGCGTCCACATTATCATTCACCCCTTTCAGCAAAACCGATTGATTAAGCAAGGCCACCCCGGCATTTTCCAAGGCAGACAAAGCCTGGCTGACTTCAGCATCAAATTCGTTAGGATGGTTGGCATGGATGACCATTACTGGTTTAAGTCGCGTCCCGGCGAGTATTTGCGGCAAATCTTTGGTGATGCGCGAGGGCAGGACGATGGGAAGCCGGGTATGTAACCGCAAGCGGCTCACATGGGGAATGGCTGCGATAGCTTCCAGCAAACCGGTCAAGCGACCGTCATCCAGCATCAGCGGATCGCCACCGCTAAGGATGACTTCGGCAATGTTCGCATCCCGCGCTATATGGGCGAGGGCTTCCGCGAAACGACTACGGGTCAATTGACCGTCGGCATACGGAAATTCCCGCCGGAAACAGTAACGGCAGTTAATGGCACAAGCCCCTGTGGCAATCAGCAAGGCCCGACCATGATATTTATACAACAGGCCGGGTACTGCGATTGCTTGTAAATCCCCCACCGGATCGGCACCATAGCCCACTGTTTCCAGCAATTCGTCAGACAAAGGCAACACTTGCAACAATAGGGGATCGTCAGGGTCGCCCTTTTTCATCCGGCTTGCGAAGGCCGCAGTCACGCGCAAGGGAAACTGTCGCATAACGCCCTCATTCGCTAGACGGTGATCAAGCGGCAACCCTAAGTATCCGAGCAAATCCCCGGCACTTGAAAATGCCGCCGCCATCTCGGCCTTCCAAGCGGACTCTTGATAGCCTGAAACTGATTGTTCGCGGTTTACTTTGGTAATGAGAGGGTTCTCAATTATAATGGGCGACATTTTTTTGAGCTAATCCACATTTTGGAAAGAGAATAGAATGGCAGTTATCAGCACCAGCGATTTCAAGAACGGAGTTAAGGTCTTACTAGACAAAGAGCCGGCTGTGATTATAGAAAACGAATTTGTCAAACCCGGCAAGGGGCAGGCCTTCAACCGTGTCAGGCTGCGATTCTTGAAAACCGGTAGGGTCCTTGACCGAACCTTCAAATCTGGCGAAACCTTGGAAGCCGCAGACGTGGCAGACATGGACATGCAATACCTCTACAACGACGGTGTCGAGTGGCATTTCATGCAGCCCGAGTCTTTTGAGCAGTATACCGCAGATGCCAATGCCGTAGGCGACGCTAAAAAATGGCTGAAAGAGCAAGATGTCTGCATTGTCACACTCTACAACGGTGCCCCCATCACCGTCACCCCGCCCAATTCCGTCGTGTTAAAAATTGTCGAAACCGATCCGGGCGTGCGCGGTGACACATCCGGCGGAGGCGGCAAGCCGGCCACACTGGAAACGGGCGCGGTGGTGCGTGTACCCTTGTTCATTCAAATCGGTGAAGTGATCAAAGTAGACACCCGCACAGGGGAATACATTTCGCGTGTCAAGGAGTGAACCCTGTGTTGGCTGGCAACCGGCCTGTGGACACGAAGCTTTACGTGCCAGGGCGTCAGCACTTAAACAAATACGCGATTTCTTTGATGAACGCGGCGTAATGGAAGTGGAAACCCCGCTGCTATGTCAGGCGTCGGGAACCGACCCTTACCTCCAACCGTTCACTACCACCTTGCTGAAACCAGGGCAAACAAAGGGGGAGAGGCTTTATCTGCAAACCTCCCCCGAATTTGCCATGAAGCGTTTATTGGCATCGGGTTCTGGCTCTATTTATCAGATTTGCAAAGCGTTTCGCAACGAGGAAAGCGGTCGCCACCACAATCCCGAATTCACCCTGCTAGAATGGTACAGGATAGGGTTCGGGATCGACGAACTCATCGAGGAAATCGAAGCTTTACTCGTCGCCCTATTTTACGGAAAGCGAAACTTGGCACCCGCCAAGCGCATCACTTACCGTCAATTGTTTAGAGAAATGACCGGAGCCGATCCGATTCACGCAGACCTGCAGGAATTCCATGAATATGCAAAAAGGCATAATATCGTAGAGGCATCGGTAATTTGTGGCGATAACAGGAACCTCTGGCTTGATTTGCTATTCAGCCACATCATCCAACCGCAATTGGACAGGGGGCGGGCGTACTTCGTTGTCGACTATCCGGCTTGCCTCCCTTCACTGGCACGTAAAAAGCCGGGAGACGAAACGATAGTCGAACGGGTGGAAGTGTTTCTGGACGGCTTGGAATTAGGCAACGGCTACCATGAATTGGCGGATGCTGCCGAACAGGAAAACCGTTTCGATGACGATTTGACCGTTCGCCAAAAAGCGGGGCTTCCTTTGCCCCAAAAGGATCAACGGCTACTCGACGCGTTGGCACATGGGTTGCCTGACTGTTCGGGCGTGGCTATTGGCCTAGATAGGCTACTGATGCTGATGACGGGTTCCGATGACATTGCCCAAGTGTTGGCATTTCCGGTTTCGATATCTTAGAGACGAACAGAATAAATGAACGAGGCTGCTGGCCCGACAATTTTTGCAACCCCCATCAATTTCCAGAATCCTTTGCTGATCAAACGAGCATGAACTACTCAACCATCACGTTAAAAGACAAAAACCCCATCAAGCGTTGGCTTCAGCGGCGTAGGCTTGTTGATGCCACTCGCATTGCCAATGGAATTTTCAATCCACAGTGCGTTCTCGATTTTGGCGCTGGAAGCGGCGAGCTATGCAAACTTATTGCTTTACAATTTCCAAAAGCGAAGATCGTATGCTACGAGCCAGCCCCATCGCTAATGGCCGAGGCAAAAGAAAATTTGGCCGAACTGTCACAAATTGATTTCTGCACTGACATAGCAAAAATAGCTGACGGTTCAGTAGATATTATATTTTGCCTGGAGGTCTTCGAGCATCTCCCAAATGCAGAATTGACAGATGCCCTAGGACAATTCAACCGGCTACTGAATAGTGACGGAAGCGCAGTTATCGGAGTCCCCATAGAAATTGGGATTCCAGCCCTATACAAGGGTGTTTTTCGCATGTCACGCCGCTTTGGTGCATTCGATGCATCAATCAAGAATGTTTTGCTTGCTACTTTGGGTTTCCCGCCAAATGAACGCCCTATTTCAGAAATTGCACCTGGGGTTGCCTTCTATTATGAACACATGGGGTTTGACTATCGCCATTTGCAAGCCCTCTTGCATACGCAATTCAATTTGAAGAAAGTTACTACGAGTCCATTTTCAATTTTCGGCCTCTGGCTAAATTCAGAGTTATATTTCCTTATACAAAAAGTTAATCGCCTTTAACCGTTACAGCGTTTTCAACATCAAAGAGTTACTTGATAACTTGCATGAAAGGGCAAGACATTCAGTTAACTTGAAGCGTTAACTGAATATCCTTTATTAGGGATATTTTAAAGATGAAAACGCTGTATGTGCTGTTAAGCCTTTTGATTTACCATTTCCACCAAAATCGCAATAATCTTATTTGCATTAGCGATATGGTATTCTTGAAGATCAATATAAACATTGTCGCCCTCCTGCCTCAAAAATTTCCATGTGTTCCCGGTTGTCACCGCCCCGTATATCACTGGCAAATTTAAGCCTTCACGTTGATTGAATAGACTTGACGCGTACATTTCCGCAATACATTGCCCAAGGCCACCAACAAGATTCTCGTTTTTTGCTTCAACTACTGCTATGATGGGTGCGCTTATATAAAATTGCTCTTGTGACTTGCTAATAATAAAATCACAAAAGCCTGTCAGACCCCTTTCCTTATCAACATCTAGGATAATACCAGAGAATAAACTTATTTTGTTATACAATATTTTTCTGAGTTCAAGCAAAATATTTGCAATTATAAACTCCGAACGGGCCTTTTCGGTTCCGACTGCCATAGCAAGAGGAACATTGTAGTTTAATGTGACTGATAAATATTCGCTAATCTGTATTTCCGATATTCTGGAAAACAAATCTTGGTCTTCCACCACATTTAAGCCAAATTCATCCTTCACTTTTTTTAACGTAAAATCACTGTATGACATCGTTTTTAACCTGTCTTGTATTGATAATGGGATGAGTAGGTTTTGGTTTAGAACCCACAACTACAAACCACACCCTACTTCTCTGCTTGGTCTTTGACAAGCATCATCGCCTGATCAAAAGCAATCGGACGTGAATATAAATAACCCTGCCCGTATCGACATCCCAAATCGACTAATACCTTCTCCAATTCCTTGGTCTCTATACCTTCGGCGACAATATCAATATTGAGATTTTTCGACAGGATGACAATCGCATTGGCGATTTCCCGGCTACGTACAGCGTTTTCAACATCAAAGAGTTACTTGATAACTTGCATGAAAGGGCGAGACATTCAGTAAACTTGAAGCGTTATCTGAATATCCTTTATTAGGGATATTTTAAAGATGAAAACGCTGTACATAATAATTTCTCCCCACTTACATACCCTTTTCATAAATGTACCTGATTAGGAAGATTCTTCTGCTATTCCGGCATGGACCGACGGAATTCAGATTGCATGGATGCCCAAGACCCCGCCGTCCTGGAGCCTAGGTTCCGGCGATGCATGCCGGAACGACGACGTTCCGGGTTTTGCTGAAACATCTTCCTAAACTGGACGGCCTAGATGCTAATACATCACAAGGAGTCCCGGTTTGTATTTATATACAGCATTTTCATCTTAAAAATATACCTAAAACAGACATTCCGTTAAACCTTCAGGTTAACCGAATAACCTGTGCTATCATACCCACTACAAAGTAACTCTTTGATGTTGAAAATGCTGTAAATCATTAAATATATTGGCGACGAAAGCATGGTCTATTTTCAGGATGTCGATGGGAAATAAATGCAAATATCTGAGGCTTGAATAACCGGTTCCGAAATCATCCACAGCCACTTTAATGCCCAACCGCCTCACCTCGTGGATAAAGAGTAAAGTTTGTTTAGGGCATTCGACCAATACACTTTCAGTTAGCTCAATCTTTATCGCACTCGGTTCAATACCGACCCGTACAAGAATTTCACCAAAATGCTCGATCAAATTAGGATCATTGATCTGAATAGGTGAGACATTAATACTCATCCATGGCTCGGCTGAATCTTGCCGCACACCCATGGTATCGCGCATTTTTTTAAGGTCGCTACAAGCTGTTTCAAATACCCAATAGCCAATAGGAATAATTTCCCTTGTATCTTCGGCAATGTCTATAAACTTGTTTGGTGAAACTTCACCCATGGTCGGATGATTCCAGCGAATCAACGCTTCGAAACCAACCAATCGACCCTCGGTCAATACTAAAATCGGCTGGTAATGTAACACAAACTGCTGCCTGCTTAACGCGGATTGGAGGTCATTGATGAACTTGAAACGTTCCAAAAACACTCGATGCTCTTCTTTATCGCCAACAATATTCCAACGAGTCGCCTCGTCAACACCACTCAAGCATAACAGCGATAAAAGCTTGCTGCGCGCCTCATGAAATCGCGCCAGCAGTAATTTCATCATCATCGCAATGATTGGATCGCTCTGGGAAAGTTTTTCTTCAACATAGGGTCTGCAGATGATGCTGACACTTGTCGGAACCAAAGCCGTTGCATTAGCTGATCGGACATCGCCGCTAATCAAGGCCATCTCGCCAAATATTTCACCATCTGAAAGGATCGCCAACACAACTTTTTTTCCATCGCGAAACACCGAAATCTCCACGAGTCCTTTGTCGATGATATAGGCACATTCTCCCGTCGTGCCTTCCTTGAGGATTGTCGCTCCAGTGGGGTAATTCATTTGATTATTCATTGGATATTACTGATTAGGATTTAAATTGAACAGATTTTGCTGATCATCACCCAGCCTTGGCCATGCACATAACACCGCCTTCACTAGGGTAGCAAGAGGTATGGCGAAAAACACTCCCCAAAAGCCCCAAATTCCACCAAAAAACAGGATGGCAACCATGATGGCGACTGGGTGTAGATTCACTACTTCGGAAAAAAGCAACGGTACGAGCACTACCCCGTCTAACATTTGAATGCTTGCACAAACCAATCGATAATCAAGGATTTGTCTTTGAGAAAAAAAACACCAACAGGGGTACTAAGATAACATAGACGATAAAGCTAATGAGGCTTAGTAGTGACGCGTAAGAATACGTCAACATGGCTTGGCCATAGCTTAGCAACTCTTGCCGAACCGCCGCAACGATCTCGTCAATCTGATCTTGATTGATAAAATGGGGGTATTGTTCCGGCAATTGCATGACCAAAAGCTGGGTCTTGTTCACCCAGGCGGGCAACTGCTGGACCAATTGCATGCTTTGTTGGTAGAGCAAGGGCAAGAGTGCCAATAAGACGAAAAACAAAAAAGCCATGAATAGATTGAATACAATAACGACGGAGATCAACCGGGGTAGCCTGCGCATCTCGGCAAGCCCGACCAGTCCTTCGAGTAGGTAAGCGATGACACCGGCGGCAAAGACTGGCATCAAGATTCGCCCCAGACTAACCACGGTCACGAAGCCCACTATCAGCATAATAGCGAAAGACACGGCCTGACCGTTGGGCAAAACTCGCCTGACCCAATCGCTCACCCACTCACGCACCGTTTGCATCCGCCCCCCTGATTTTATAATTTTATGGACGATCACATGTTACAACAAAGTGGCGCGGTAAATTAACCCTTTGGGCTAATTATGAACGGCTGGGGCAATATTCACGCATCAAAGAACCCGTGCGAGACAAGAAATTCCAAGGCATAATAGTGTAACCTGATTAGGAAGATTCTTCAGCTAAACCGACCTGTGCGTCATACCGGCAGGGATTGCCGGTATCCAGAACACAGGGAGGTGAATCTTGATTGCCATCCATGGCGACTGGATTCCGGCAATCCCTGCCGGAACGACGGTGTTTTGAGTTTAGCTGAAACAACTTGCTAATCAGGGAATCTAACTGTTTGCTCTTAACGTTGCGTCGTTGCGCCTTTGCGTGAGGCCTTCTTTTTGCTTTTCTCGTAATGATGCCTGCGGAATGTGTGAGTGAATCTGAAAGAAGCTTTTTCTCACGCAAAGGCGCAACGACGCAACGTAAAAAAAATGAGAGTCTTCGTGAATACATGAGATTTATCTAGTAAATATTTGATATTGAAAACGCTGTATGGACCATACTAAAACTGTCTTCGCTTTTATTGGCTTTATGCTTGTCGGCTTCCTGGTGATATTTTTCGGGCGCGTGTCCGAAGAAGATAAGGGAGAGTACGGTCAACTATTGGTCAATTATCAAATCCATACCTATGCACGGGAGAATTGCTCCAAGGCCATAAGAACCAAACTGACTCAACCACTATATATGCCGACAGAAACCAAGGCCGAAGGCGCAAACGCAGTGGTGTTGATCTGGACTTCATCGCTGGAGTCACCCCATGCCGTTATCTGCCGTTACGAGCAGGGCAAGGGGGTGACCGAGGTGAAAGTCGACGGGGTTTCCATCGGTCCAATTAGCATTGATATCAGCGACAACCCCGCTTCCCATGCCCCCGGGGCTTGGGTTGAAAAACATTGGGGGCATTGAATGTGATTAACTGATGTTACTCAACGCGGCAAGGTGCAATCCACAAGGAGCTATTGCGCCCTTATCGTCATAGGGAGCGACGGCGAGCGAAAAAAACCGATCAGGCCCGTCACTGTCAACTTGGACATTGCCGTATCACCCGACACTTGCGCTTTTACGTTGCGTCGTTGCGCCGTTGCGTGAGACAAAAAATCTTCGCCCATTGAATGACGTGCCGCATTGCGAGAAAGGCAAAAGAAGGTCTCACGCAAAGGCGCAAAGACGCAACGTTAAGAGCAAAGCAGAATCTACAAGGCCCACAAGCTTGACATCCCCTTCAACAAGCTCCAAGTCGCTTAGGCGCTGGCTGCATTCGGAGCATTCTTATCCCCATGGTTTTCGCCTAAATGGGAATTGCTGTTGCTAAGGCCGCTTGTTTTTTGCCTTCAGCATTTCTTCGATCTTGCTTTCAGCATCCGTCCTGACGCTGAACTCAACCCTCCTTGATGCCTCGCGATTCTCCTGTTCAGGGTGATTGCCTGAACAGGGGGCTTTTTGTTTGCCACAAAGTAAATGGCTGGAAGACAGTCCGTTCGCCGTTAATTTTGACCTGAGCCAAGGCATGTCGCTAATATTTTCCATCAACAGAATATAATTGAGGACCGACATTGCCCTGTCTTGGGACAACCTCATATTTTTGAGATACACAGACTTTTTGCAGGCTTCGCTACCACTCTCCTGACATTCAGCCAAGTTAACCCCCCATTCGCTGGAGGTATGGCCTTCTATGCGAATTTCATTGACATGTTGCCCATACTGATGGATGACTTTAATATACCGCGGGACGAATTGGTCCAGCATGGCCCGAAATTCAGGAGGGATTTCTGCTTTTCCTGCTTCAAATCCATTTTTTGAGTTTTCCATGATAAAAGCCAAAGAGTTTTTATCTATTCTTGCGTTCCACTTTTTCAAGTCGGCGGAAAACTCCTTTATCAATGCTTGATAAATCGCTTGCTTCATAGAGAAATATTGTTGTGCCTCATTTTTGTTATGTTCCAAGGCGGCATCCAGTACACGGTGTAAGCGTTCGATTTCTGCCGTTTTGTCTTGAATGCTGCCTAGGCGCAAAGCAAGCACTAACAAAACCAGCGAGAAGATTAACATCATCGCTGCCATCGCATCGGCTATCGACAAAGCATAGATATTATTGTCCTCGGGCGGCATGATGCTTACTAATGCTTGCCAATTTGAGCATAAGTGCTGACAATTTTTTCGGCAATTTTGTCAATTTCAAAGAAGTAATTTTGTAACATAAGATTGGTGCGCTCTAGGCGTTTTTCTATGGAATCATCAAACCCCCTCAAGAGGATTTCGACAGACAAGTCCAAGGCTTGCACCATATTTTGCAAACTGGTGTTTTCAGCAGCGATACTATTTTCAAGCAATTGCACGGATGAATGAATGGACTGTGTGCTGTCACTGAGTTGCTGCAAGGGGGCTGTCAACTGGCTCAATGAGTTGATGGACGTACTTATGTCCTTGGAACCTTGGCTCAGCGAAGTTTCTGTGATTTTGAACGATCTGACTGCATCATCAAATGCCCTGTTAATTTTGCCAAGGTCAACTGTCATTACGGGTATTACGGCTAGCATTGAGCGGAGATTTTCTATGGAGCCTTCCTGCTGCTTTAATACATTGGCTTGTATATCAAAGGCCCCTGTCCACTGCTGTACGTGAGCCTGTACCTGACTGTTGATTGCCTCAATCTGTAGCTGAATTGCGTCTACCCTACTTTGCGTCAAGCCTAACAAAGATTCCAGTTGGGTTGTGGCCCCATGTAAGGCGAGATATTGTTTGTTGAGCGAGCTTTCCCAAGCTGTTAATTGACGGCCAAAAACCTCGGATTGCTGTTTCAGTGCATCTGTAGGGCCGCTTAACAACTCTGCAATTTTTACCTCATAATTATTCTTAATCGCATCAAAGCTGGAATTTATATTTGTTATCAACGTGTCTTCAAGCCCATTGTAAAACCCAAATAAAGCCTCTCTCATATACTCATCATGAGCTTTATAATACCGATTGTCCAAGCTCGTGCAAATGTCTTGTAGTTTGGTTTCCAAGTCATTGAAAACCCATTTCTCATATTTTGAAAACGACAATGACCAGAACATTCCCGTGACCGAAGTAAAAAATGCCACTTTCACTGATGCAAAGAGCTTTTTCATACCGTCAAGCGGATTTGAGCTATCCAAGATCGTTTCAATCGACCAGAGTGTCATTGAAAATCCAATGAATGTTCCGAGTACTCCCAAACCGACTAACAAGCTGGGTATGGAGAGATACATGCGCATATTCAAGCCCTCGTCCTTTAGAACCCTGCTTAAATTAATATAATCTGCCGCCTTGGCAAAGCTGACATCCCTGCCTATGCCATTCAGCCTGGTCACCGTTTTCATATAGTTTCTATATGCGGAGGTTGACCGGCTTCCTATCTGTTTTAAAATTTCGCTCCGATGCCGTTCCAACTTCACAAAATACCATAGCGCATAAACCGAGATGGACAGAACATACACACCGACAAAAATATCTTCATGATTCATAGCGAATCTACCCCGTGCTTAAGGATGGATTGTATGTTTCTGATTCTGTGTTCCAAGAGTGCCTGGGTGTGAGGAGCCAAAAAAGATTCGCTATTACGGCGTTTACCCATAGGCACGAGCAAGCCATGGATGGTTTCACCCCACTCTGCCGCAGAGGGGCGTAGCTTTGGATGGCGGAAGCCGATGTCAAAGGCCCGTTTAAACAAACTCTTAAGCTTTGCATCCAGACCCTCAAAAGCCTGATGGGGCGGTGGCAGGGCGTGGATGTGGTGTCGCTTTGACCCATGCACAAACAAGCCATGCTTGATCGCCTCTCTTGGAGTTGCTATGTCGGCATAACCGCCCTTGAAGCTCGCCATGTAAGGGTGGAGTCCAAATAAAACCTGGTAAAAGACAACCGCTAGGGAAAATTGGTCCCAATGCTCGGGAACGCAGTCCTTTTCCAGTTGGATTGCCGATGCCTCCGGGGGCATATATTCAGGTGTCAAGACCTTCGCCCCAAACAACACTTTCTTCTTGTCAGCTATCTGTATGGAGTCCAAATCCACGATGGCTATCTTGGCATCGGCGGTCAGCAAAATATTTTGCGGCTTCATGTCCACAAATACATAGTGTTTAGATGCGTGAATGCTATGCACGGCACTGGCAATATTAACGATCAGCTTCAGGCGTGATTCTTGGCCTAAGGAAGTTTTCCGGTCAAATTTTGTTGACAACCATGGCTTGGATGCCGGGGAGGTTGGCAGGCACAGTCCATAGAGTAGCGTGTTGTCCTGCCACGCAGCCGGCATTAAAAACCCGAGGAATTTCTTTTCAGTTGGGTTATCCGTGTCAAAAACCACATCGCTAGGCCAGCAGACCATATAGACTCTGCTGTTCAACCCCGGAGGAGGATTGCCGACCATGTATTCGATTTTTTGTCGCCGCTCCGCTGTCCGGTATTTGTCGTAGTACAGCTTGACACAGAAAGATTGCAAAGTGCCGGGAGACAGTATTTTATGCACCGCCCCTTCGCCCCCTTTCGCAAAAGGCATGGGTTCAATCTCAATTTCTTGTTGGCTCGCAGTGAATACCATCATATGAGCGCTGATTCCATTTTCGCTTTGAGTATGCCAAGGATCATGGTCTTATCGTCCCCTTCACGCGCCAGCCCAGCCGTCCCCCGTTCGATGAACTCCTGCCATTCATGGTTGATCTGTTCCGGTGAAAAACCTTGTCCATCCAAGGAAAGAAGCTGTTCGGTCAGGGGGTTGAAAAACTTTGCATAAGGCTCGTTTAACTGGATGTAAACGCCAGATGATTCGTCATACCGGTTTAACTGGAAGGCGTGGTTCTCGCATCCGTCGGACATCAGCGTAAATGCGGTTAGCGGCTCATAGAAGACCTCACAACCCATGAACGCGGGGTTATTACGCCATGCGGCAGAGGTGATAAACAATGTTTGGTTAGCCTCCTCCCCTCTGAAAGGTTGCATAATCGCTTGCCAATCGCCTTGCCTGTCGCATACTGCGGCCCGACCATCGCCTATATGGCTGATCATTAATCCATGCGGGTCATACACCACAACAATCACCGTGCATGCAAGCGACTTGAAACTTCTATTTGTCCTTACGGCAAATTTCTTCAAGAATGCCGCAATTTTCGACAGGGCATCATGGCTGGCTTTCTGCCATTCTTTCTTTGACGGGGGAAAACATCCGGCCCGATCCACCACTAGTTTCTTAAACAAAACAGCGGATTGCTTAGCCACAATTCTGGCACCGATTCGGGATTCTTTGGCGGAGCCGGCGCCATCGCACACCACCGCAACCCCCCTTTCGGCATTAATGACTTCAATACGGTGGACATCCTGGCATGGCAGGTTTTTCTTAATGTGCTGTCGCCCAATCGCGGAATGGGCGACAATCAGCCAAGACCTCACGAACTAAACTTCAAAGCCTTCCATCCACGAAGACGGCGAGGGCAAAGCGAGCCTTTCGCCTTCTGCCGAACTGGAAATCACTGACATGCTGGCGCTCATCCATTGGAAAAACTCGGAAAATTTAAGTCCTTTCAAACGAAGCGGGTCTACTGGCTGTCCATTCATAGAACCCGATATTTTCTTAAGCACCTTCATGTCAGCTTGTTGTACGCCCACCGCTAAAAAAATGAATTTTTTATCATCCATTCCCTCTTTGATTTCCCGCGCCAAACCGTCAACGTCTTGGCCGGGATCGGGGGCGCCATCGGTAATCAGCACGATCCAAGGCCGTAAATATTGTTGCCCGGTTTGCCTGTACCACTGTTTATGCCCATCAACCAAGCGGATGGCCTCACGCACACCGTCCACCAGTTTGGTATAGCCACCGGCAATCAATTGAGGGGGTGGGAAACTATCGACCAGAGCCGGCTCTTGAACCGTGTTTATGCGATCATTGAAGGTCACGATGGCCACTTCCAAACGTTGTGAAGTGGTCTCATCATCATGAATTTCCTGATGAAATTCTTTCAGACCTTGGTTAAGCTCGTGGATTGGCTCGCCACTCATCGAGCCTGAAATATCCAACACGAAGCAGCAGATGGTTTTGGTTTCAAAGTTGTGTGGGGATTCGGCGGTCAAAGGCATGGGAGGCTCCTAAAGATAAATATTGGTTGCGGGGATTGATGGCTTATTGTAAACGCAACAGCCAATTTGCGTGTTTAGAGAACGGCGAAAGATACAATACACGATGTAGCCCGGGATGGAGCCGTCCTACGGCGCAATCCGGGGGGACGAAGCTACAGAACCCTTCCTTGTCATATTTAAGCTTGGTTCAAGGTGCGCGATGCACACCCTACTTGGCTATGCCCCTTGAGCCTCAATATAACGCCGAAGAATCCCGTTGATTTGACTTTGATAGGCTCTGCCATGTGCCTTAAACCAGTTGGCAATGTCCTCATCCAAGCAGAGATAGACCGGTTTTTTGCTTGGCCGGATCAGGTCGTCGCCAGACCAAAACGCCTCATCGGTTTCAGGAATGTCGGAAAAGTCAATTTCCTTGTCAGACATGGAGGCAAGGTGGCTATGCTCCTGCTGGCTTAATTCAGGAAAATTGTCAGGATCGAGGTTGAAAACCGTAGTAGATTCTTTGCTCATGATTGCTTGCCCTTCTCGCTGAAATGATGCGGCGATGTTGTCTGCGCCAAGTATAGGCTACAAGATAAATTAGGCCGTCGATTTGCCCGATTACAGTATACCTGTCTTCCCCATAGTCTTCCCTGACATCCAGCTTTTCTATTCGGCCCGTATCTAGAAAAATCCTTGCCGCATAGGGAAAATCAACGCCGTGCTTGCTTCGATTGGACAGGCGTTTGGCTTCGTCCCATTCAAAGCTCATGGCCAATCCGCTGTTTAATTTCCTCCCAACTACGGCCAGAATCCGGATTTTGGGTAAACCGCTCTTTACGCTGTCGCAACTCATCAGCCTTCCATCCTGGCATGGGTAGATTCCCGTCTTCCATAGCGATACTATCCCAAAGGTCCTCTACAAGTTGCAACCTTTCGGCACGACCCAATTTAAACAGTGATGATAATTCTGGATTCATGTTTCCTCTTTCCATTTAGGCATAGTAAGTTTTTAGACAGGATTAACAGGGAGCCTTTGTTTCATTTCTGTCTAGGCAGCTTCAACAATCATCTGGTGTTTGGATGCTGGCAACTTTAAACTGAGTTTCTGCAAGCTTTCAAGATGAACATCCAGTGCTTCGCAAGCATTGGCAAAAGCTTCCGCCAGTGTTTCGCCACTGGTAATTATTTCTGGTATATCAAGAAAATCGACCGTATGAGCAGGATTATCCGCTTGATAGGTTATTATGAAGATATAGTCACGATAGGAATGATATGTTTTTAGCATACAGCGTTTTCAACATCAAATAGTTACTGGATAAATCTTATGCAATTTCGAAGACTTTCATTAAATCAGGGACTTGTACTATTGCCTATCATTATTAAAATTTTCTTTATTAAGATAAAAACGCTGTAATTCAAGTACTGCCAAAAGTCGGAAATCACTTAAATGTAAATGGGTCATCTCTACATGTGTCAATAACCGCAATTCTAAAAAACTTCACTTTTTGTTTTGACGGATATCTAAAATTAAATTCGATATCTGCATTGGATGACAACCATGGAATCTGCTTACCAAAAGTTTCTTTCTTGACATCTTCTACAAGTTGTATAAACATAGAGTAAATATTCGTATCTTTGTTTAATAATTTTATAAAACTTTTAGCAAATGGGGAATGATCGCTTGCACCATCTAAGGCTAAACCCCCCGGTGATGTTGAATAAATGAAAATTCCCCCATTGTCGGATGTCAGATTTTGGTCAATATGATTCGAACTCTGAATTAAACTGCCACCGAATTCTTGCCTTTCAATACCACGTCCACGAGAATCTTTTTCTTGCGTATCGTTAGAAAAAATACCGATTTTTGGATCTAATATTTCGCTAATGTTACAGCATTTTTAATATCAAATAGTTACTTGTTAGGTTATATCATTTTGCAAGGCGATTCAAACACAAGATGGTTTGATCGAGCGTCCTTTATTATTATCCTTTGTTAAGATAAAAATGCTGTACATAAATGCAAATCGGGACTCCTAGCAATGAAAATAGCACATAGGCTATTTTTTGTCGAGTACCAAAAAAACACGTTGCCAAAGCTACGGCTTACGCCTATTGCGCCTTTCCGCCTTGAGGGCAGCCCCTAAATACATTATGATATACGTATAAATTATTGGTTAGCATACATTTATGAAAAGGCTATTCATTAAGCATGGTAAAATTTTATATACAGCGTTTTCATCTTTAACATAAAACTAAAAAATGATATTTAGTATTCCTTCCATGTTTAACGTATATCCAGCACCACCCACTAGCTATCAAGTAACTATTTGATGTTGAAAACGCTGCATCACATTCACCCCGGCCAAAACTCCTGCCCCAATATTTCGTCAGTGACCCAAGGGCAAACCTCGGGAAACACATCCAAACCCGTCTCAGATGCCGCTTGTGCCAAGGCTTTGGACCAAACCATGTCAAACCAGCGTGCATCGGTTAGCTTAGCTTTGAGACTGGGTGCTTCTTCCAGGTGATAGGCAATTTCCTTGCGTTGTGCGATGATCGTCCGCCGCCAGCTATTGCCACGCCGCTCCGGTTGAAATTGCCATTTCAGTAGATGAGCAAGAAGGACAGCCATGCGGCTCGCCAACTCGCGTTGCTCGCTTTTACTCACGTCTTCAATCTCCTCGGCAATGTGCTCTATGTCCAGAATATCAAAGCGACCTGCCCGCAATAACCGCGATTGCTCTTGCGCCCAAGCGGCGATGTCGATGTCATAAGCGATTCCGGCCATGCTTGCTTCCTCAATAAGTTCAAAAAAAAATTAAACACACTGAAACTCTGTAAATGATACCTTAATATTGCATCACATCGTTGTATGCCGCTCAACATACTCCAAGGCTGCTTTTGCCAATAACCCAGAGCGGCTATCACCCAATCGAGCCGCAGCCTTATCAATATTAACCAATACCCGTTCTGGCAGCGTAATGTTCACCCGTTTGGCTTTTCCCGATAATTTGGACAAATCCACCTCCACCACAGCCCAAATCCAGCCTGAAAATTCGGTATTGGCTTGATGTGTGGCAATGGGCGAGGCTTCTGGAATAGGATGCCCATCCTCTATGACCATCTCCATCCACAACTCAATGGCTTCTTTGGCGTTGACTATTGCCTCATCCAAGGTGTTTCCCGCAGAGAAGCAGCCCGGCAAATCGGGCACAATCACCCCATAGGCATGGGTTTCGTCACCTTTTTCAACCGCTATCGGGTATCTCATTTCAAGTCTGCTTGTTTCAGTAGTTTGTTCACCAGTCCAACACCTAAATCCTTGCGCGGATGAGGTACGCTGATATGACCGGGCTTAGCGGGATGCGTGAAGATATGGATGAGCCTTTGATGCCCCGCAACACCCATCCGTCGCCTTGTAACCGCTTGATTATTTCTGCGCTGTTCATGGTGTGTATTATACATACTGCCAGTTCTTCTGTAAGTTAAGGTGTATTCCAGAAATGATTCTACTAGTTTCCCCCTTTTGTAAAGGGGGTAAACTTTCGTGGAAATCGCCTTACAGCTTGAAATCCCCCCTCCCCACCCCCACAACCGACCCAAGCAAAGCATTCATCCATAGGCAAACCCATGCGTACCGACAAACTGACCGCAAAATTCCAAGCCGCTTTAGGCGAGGCGCAAAGCCTGGCCTTGGGGCGTGACCATCAATTCATCGAACCCATCCATGTGATGGTGGCCCTGATCGACCAAGAGGGAGGCTCGGTCAGGCCGCTGTTGTCGCAATCCGGGGTCAATGTCACCAACTTGCGCAATGCTTTGGGGGAGGCTTTGGACCGCTTCCCCAAAGTGGAAGGCACCGGCGGGGATGTGCAGATTTCCAACGAACTGTCCCGCTTGCTGAACCTGACCGACAAGCTGTCGCAAAAGCGCGGCGACCAATACATCGCCAGTGAAATTTTCGTGCTGGCCGCACTGGAAGACCGGAGCATTTTGGGCGACGTGTTGAAAAAAGCCGGCCTGACCCGCGATAAGTTGGAAAAAACCATCGCCAATCTGCGGGGCGGACAGGCGGTGAACGATCCGAATGCCGAAGACCAGCGCCAAGCCCTGAAAAAATACACCATCGACCTGACCGAGCGGGCCGAGCAAGGCAAGCTCGACCCAGTGATTGGCCGCGACGACGAGATTCGCCGTACCATCCAAGTGTTGCAGCGCCGCACCAAGAACAACCCGGTGTTGATCGGCGAACCTGGCGTGGGCAAAACCGCGATTGTCGAGGGGCTTGCACAGCGCATCGTCAACGGCGAGGTCCCGGAAGGCATCAAGGGCAAGCGCTTACTGGCACTGGACATGGCCGCACTGATTGCCGGGTCCAAGTACCGGGGCGAATTTGAAGAACGCTTGAAAGCGGTGTTGAACGATATTGCCAAACAGGAAGGCAACATCATCTTATTTATTGACGAGTTGCACACCATGGTCGGGGCCGGCAAAGCGGAAGGGGCGATGGACGCGGGCAATATGCTCAAACCCGCGTTAGCACGAGGTGAATTGCATTGCGTGGGTGCGACGACCTTGGACGAATACCGGCAATACCTGGAAAAAGACGCGGCTTTGGAACGCCGTTTCCAGAAGGTCGTGGTGGACGAACCCAATGTGGAAGACACCATCGCCATCTTGCGTGGGCTTAAGGAAAAGTACGAGGTCCATCATGGCGTGACCATTACCGACCCGGCCATCGTTGCAGCAGCCGTGTTGTCGCATCGTTACATCACCGACCGCAACCTGCCGGACAAAGCGATAGACTTGATTGACGAGGCCGGTAGCCGCATCCGCATGGAAATCGACTCCAAACCGGAGGAGATGGACCGGCTTGAGCGCCGTTTGATCCAACTGAAGATCGAACGTGAAGCTTTGAAAAAGGAGTCTGACGAAGCCTCGCGCAAACGTTTGGAAGCCTTGCAGGAAAATATTGACGATGCCCAGAAGGAATATGCCGATTTGGAGGAAATCTGGAAAGCGGAGAAAGCCTCCTTGCAAGGCGCGGCTAGCATCAAAGAAAAACTGGAGCTTGCAAAACAACAACTAGATATTCTGACGCGGGCGGAAAACCGCGATTATAACAAAATGGGCGAATTGCAATACGGCGAGATACCCAGGCTGGAAAAGGAACTTGAACAAGCGGCACGTGCGGAAAGCAAGCCCATGCAATTGCTGCGCGACAAGGTGACGGAAGAGGAAATCGCCGAAGTGGTGTCCAAATGGACTGGAATCCCGGTCTCCAAGATGCTGGAAGGGGAACGCGAGAAGCTGTTGCAAATGGAGACGAACATCCACAAGCGCGTGGTCGGGCAAGACGAGGCCATCAAAGCCGTGTCCGATGCCATTCGCCGTTCGCGTTCTGGCCTTGCCGACCCCAACCGGCCCAACGGCTCGTTTCTGTTCTTAGGGCCGACTGGCGTGGGCAAGACCGAACTATGCAAAGCCTTGGCCGAATTCTTATTTGACACGGAAGAGGCGATGGTGCGCATCGACATGTCCGAGTTCATGGAAAAACACTCCGTTGCCCGCTTGGTCGGCGCACCCCCAGGGTATGTTGGCTACGAGGAGGGAGGTCATCTGACCGAGACGGTGCGGCGCAAGCCCTATTCTGTGATTTTGTTGGACGAGGTGGAAAAGGCCCACCCGGATGTGTTCAACATCTTGTTGCAAGTGTTGGACGATGGGCGCTTGACCGACGGCCACGGGCGCACGGTGGACTTTCGCAATACCGTGGTGGTGATGACCTCCAATCTTGCCTCGAACCGCATCCAGGAACTGTCAGGGGAGTCCAACTACGCTCAAATGAAGTCTGAGGTGATGGAAGTCGTCGGTCAATATTTCCGCCCGGAATTCATCAACCGTGTCGATGAAGTGGTGGTGTTCCATCCGCTGATGCGTTCGCAGATTCGCGCCATTGCCAACATCCAAATTCAGCACCTGCGCAAGCGTCTGTTGGAGCGGGATTTGGAACTGGAAATCACCGAAGCTGCCTTGGATAAACTGGGCGAGTCGGGCTTTGATCCGGTCTACGGTGCGAGGCCGTTGAAAAGGGCGATACAGCAGCAATTGGAGAACCCACTGGCCCGTGACATTCTGTCCGGTTTCTATGCACCGGGCGATGTGGTGAAAGTGGACGCAGACCATCAGGCGTTGATTTTTGGCAAGGGGTGACCTGAATACAAAGATGTTGCAACTATTCCGTCATTCCGGCCTGGATTGCCGGACAATATAGGTGAGCGCAGTCCTCGTGGGGCGGAAACGGGGATGTGATCCACCGAATGGTTGCTATAACCGACCAACAACATTCGGCGTAACCCGTCCATGGTTCCGCCCCACGTCCGTATCGCGGTTAAAAACCGCTCCCACAGTAGCTTAAGAACATGCGAATAGTGTAGGTGCACATTATTAAAAAACCCTTCCACCCAAAAGTGGAAGGGTTGTAAGAAAAGTCAAACAGTAACTTAAGAATCTACAGGGTTAAACTGCACGACGCCTGGCGAACGCACCCAAGCTTGCCAGACCGGAAAGAACCAGCCAAATGGCACCGGGGATTGGGGTTGGGGTGTAGGTGACATTGTCCATCACATAATAATCATACAGCATTTTTAATATCAGAGAGTTACTTTTAGGTCATATTATTTTGCAAGGCACATGCACGCAAGATGGTTTGATTGAGCGTCCTTTATTATTACCCTTTGTTAAGAAAAAATGCTGTACATAAA
>Ga0209083_1000326_pt1 | contig 73636 bp, 80 predicted proteins | sample AM7aDNAmetaG_FD_184132 | JGI IMG/M metagenome (GOLD analysis project Ga0209083, IMG submission 184132) | Freshwater microbial communities from Finland to study Microbial Dark Matter (Phase II) - AM7a DNA metaG (SPAdes) (version 3) | ecosystem: Environmental > Aquatic > Freshwater > Lake ... | reverse complement strand
CCCGGGGGAGGCATTCTTCCAGATGTTCCCGGTACTTCGTGAGAAATACGTTCCTACCAATACTGAGCGGGAGGCAATGAAAAGAGAGGACAAGATTAAGAACGTCCCGACTTCTGCGGAAATGGATGCTAAAATTGAAAAGGGAATTAAGCAGATGGATGAGAAACAATTGAAGGAAGTTCGGATGATCCTCGAACTAAAAAGAAGAGGGAAAACACTTCCTCCTCCTTCTTAAAATGTTTTAGGGCCACGGATGTCAATCATCTTTGGTCCGTCCTGCTTACACTTCGGGCACCTGACTTGGCAGACAGGTTTGGCGGTCCAGAACTCGTGGCCGCAATCGCACCGAAATTTTCTTGTGATGATGATAATTGGTTTTTCTGTCATATATTTGCACGGGTTTTTGCTTTCATAGGTCGAATGGTTCCCCGGTTGGATTTTAACGGTCCTCCCGGGGACCTTCGTTTTAAAGACCTTCTTTTTTTAGGATAATGGTGTACGGACCATCTTCGCAAGGAATAATAACGACCTTGGACGGGTCTCCCATATATTTCCACTCGATCTTTGCCTTAAATCCTTTTGTGCATTGATCGGGAGTAAGTGGGTACTGGGCGTTTGTCTCCTTTTCTATGCGTTCCACTATGCTTTTGGTATAACATTGAGCGGAACAATATCCCAGAAGGACTGGCATTGACTCCACCCCATACGCCCTCTTCACCCTCTCCATATCAAACAGGGTGTAGCACTGACGGCAGCGGTGAATGTTGTCCTTGGGGTTTGTTGTTTTATGTGCCATTATTTTACTCATTTGTTCCTCCTTTCAAATTACTGCATTATCTTCGATTTAGCGAACGATCTCCCGGGGAAGGTGACTTAGTGCCACCATCGCCCTGAAGTCGTTAAATACCCCCTATGGGGTAGTTCCTGATGAGAAATCCACCTGATCGTATCTGGATGATCCCCGGCCTCCTTTTCTGGCCGATCCGCAGTAACGGGATTGGTGGTTTTCGTAGTTTTCAACAACCTTCTTCTCGTCATGGTTGCTATTCACGTATACGACTGTCTTCCCGTCAGATAAAAGATGGGGAGTACAGTTCGAGATATCTCCATTAGACATGTTCTTATTCTTATGTCCGTTGGTGAAGTGGGAAGGTCTCTCTGGGTGATCTCTTCTGAATCTGGTGTCTGATGCCATAGCTGTTGGATTAAAACGGAAGATCATCCTCGGGCTGATCTCCAGACGGGGATGAAGGCTTTGCGTTTGAATAGGGATTTCTGGGAGTTGAACTTGTTTTTTCGTCCTCGAGATCACGATCCCCGGCAGGTTTGTCAAGCATCTTCATCTCAGAACCGATGATCTCGGTCACCTTACGCTTGACCCCATCCTTATCCTCATACTCCCGGGTGGTTATTTTCCCTTCGACATAGATTCTGGCACCCTTCTTCAGATACTTTTCGGCCACTTCAGCCAGTCCTCTCCAGAAGATCACATTATGCCATTCGGTTGTTTTCACTCTCTCACCATTCTTATCCTTGTAGGAATCGGTGGTGGCAAGGCTGAAAGAGGCTTTAACTACGCCACTTTCCAATCGGTGAATCTCAGGGTCCTTTCCGAGGTTCCCGAGCAAAACTGCTTTATTTATCATGTTTAATTACATTAAGTATTGTTAAAAACTGGGGTCCGGTTCTGCCCGAACCCCTCAAAATTGTCTCCCAACAATTTACTCTCTGGCTTTTAGGGGTGCCACCCCAGATCGGCATCGGTATTTCATACTCCTTATGTTTTTAGGTTAAAGTGCATCAAGTTCTTTTTGCAAATAGGCTCTCCTTTCACTTTAATAAAAAATTGTGTTTGATCAATTCCCGGGTAACTTCAAGGATCATCCAGTTCAAATCAGCCGCTGACCGTTTGCAGGTCATCTGGGACTTGATCCTGATCTTCTCGGCAGTACCGGGACCGTATTTTCTGTCAATCCACGCTCCGAAGTCTGCCTGTCTTCCCGACCATTGAATGTTGCAACGAGGGCACTGGGGAGCCAAATTCATAAGGTCAAACTTGGTGGACTTCTTTGCACGGGAGATGTAGTGCCCTGCTTGAGAGTGTCTCCAAGACATTAAGGCGTTACAGGTACAACACCTGACTCTCCCTTCGGAGTCAGCGGGTAACTGTCTTACAAGAAGAGAGGTGAGCCTCCAAAGTTCTCCGTCAAGCCATTTAGTGGTAGTCTTTTTCATAACCGCCTTAATCTGCTTAACCGTGTACTTTTTAAGACCCGTTCGTTTTAACGGGGTCCTCCTCTTGGGAGGCTCTCCTCTTTTCAGTGGCGTTCTTCGCTGGATCATTTCTCGATAGAATTAAGCCTGTCGATTTCAGCGGCAATGAGTGCCCCGGCAATGATAAGGCGATCCTTGTATGATTTCTTTATCATTTTCCTCCATATGGGTCCACTCCATCTGATGGGAGCAATCCATTCCCTTGGAACATCTACCCCAGAGATTAATTTCTTAGCCGCCTCTGATAGTTGATAGAGGCTATTTTCGATAACATCCTTATTAATGGACCTGCCGTGTTTTTCGATCTGCTCCTCCCTTTCTTGAGCAATCAATTCTATTCCAGTCTTTTCCATATGGGTTATTTTAACCATTTTTTAACCGTCTTTCCTTGTTGGGATAGGTAAAATCCGCTACTTGGTGGGCGTTTCAACAGTTGCCCTATCGAATTGTAGTAGACTATCGGACCCGCTGGCAGGTCTGCCGCAAATGTCTTGTCGTAAACCCCCACATTGATTGGCGTGTATGGTGTTGGAACTTCAACCATAGAAATATGATTTATCCTAAACCAATTCAAATCAGAGTCCCTTCCGACAATTTTGACACGGTCGATCATGGTACTTCGCTGCGTAAAGGTAATACTATAATGGCTATCCGTGGTATTGGTTGAGGTAATTGTTGCCACGTTGTACATCGCTGAACTATTCCAGCCCATCAATATCCATATTTCACCATAACACACCATGTCAAACTCAAGTTTGTATGTTTTTGGCTGGTCGTTCTGAATTCCGACAATCTGCCATATTTCTGCTTGAGCGCACGGGTAATTCCTCGCCATTGCGTATTGACCAGATTGATCACATTCCACAGAGTCGGTTAACGGACCTTTTACCCAGTGCTTTGCAACCCCGGCAGTAACGGAGTCAAAATTCCCGTTCTTAATGATCTCCTCTCCCTGCTTAGACTTGCTGGCTTTAAGGGGTGGGTCCACGGCAGTCATCCTGAAATATCCATCAATAACGGACTCCGTTTGTATGTCCCCCTGCTGACACATCACACGGATATTCCCAGACAATTCGGACCCGATGATATGCACAACGTTATTTGTGATAAGGGTATCCATTACGGCAATGGTGTCTGCGATGGTGCTTACGCTTGTTTGTGCTGTTGCTGTAAACACAGCCAGAGCGGTTAACATAATTACTATTATCTTTTTCATTTTGTTTCCTCCTATTTTTAATTAAAGTTTCACTTTGATTTTCAGTTTTATATTACATGCATCACAAATGTAAGATGGTGCCCCAAGAGGCTTATGGCATTCAGGACACGAAAATTTATCATCAATTCTCCATGACCTGACAATAAGTTCGATTGGCCGGGGCGATCCATCTTGGACATCCAGAGGAAGTTCCCCTTGTTCGTTTGGTAATCTGATTTTAAAATGAAGGTAATCCCAACACCAGTCACGGGCACGTTGAAGAATGTCCTCGTATTCAGCGGTGCTTTTGTCGGAGGAGGACCCGGGAAGTTGAATGATTTCCCCGGTATCCAGAACCATTTCTTTTCCCCAGAACTTGGAACACATGAGAATGTGAGCCTCCTTCCTGCTCACATACGAGCCATGAGCCTCTGAGAGAGCCGTGGCGAAGTCATCAAGGAAGATGTGGTGGTAATACCCATTCTGGCCGTAGGTCACCGTACCGTCATCGTGAAGTATCTTGGTTGATCGTTGTTTGTAAATCTTCTCGCAGGTCCATGTGACCCTGCAAGGTCCGAAACTTTTTATCTGCTCCATAAAGGCGTCCCGGTAGTGCATTTTAGGCACCCCATCCGCACCGATAGAGCCTGTGGTCGTTGCTTTCTTCTGCTTACTCATCTTCGTTTTTGTTAAAAAGTTCGCTGTTATGCAGTGTTTCAAATCGCTTGTTCTTCGGGACCTTCTCAGGTGCCTCGAGTATGGTGAAGGCGAAGTCAACGTCAACCTCCTTTAGTTTCCATGAGACATAACGGGCGTATACCTTTCTGAACCTGTTAATATTCGTCACGGTTCTGTTTATGGGACGGTGCCCTATTGTGGACCCGTCCCGATAAAGAGTTGCTCCAAGTATTTTCATTAGAATGCGGGATTTGGTGGTATTTCAGATGATTGTTGTTCTTCTTCGTAATCAACTTCTTTTACCAACGTATACTCCTTAATGAACTTAAGCAGGAGGTCATCCCGGGTGGGTCCATTTCGGTTCTTGGCAATAATAATCTCCAGTGCTGATTGAAGTTCATCGTACTGAGGATCATCATGTTTCATGTAATAAGCGGGACGGAAAAGGAAAAGCACCAGATCGGCATCCTGCTCAATTGATCCAGACTCACGGAGGTCGCTTAGTAATGGGCGTTTATCGCTACGCTCCTCGGACTTTCGTGACAATTGAGACAAGGCAATGATGGGAACCTTCAATTCCTTGGCCGTTCTTTTGAGAGCAGCGGATATCTCAGATATCTCCCGTTCCCGGTTTGCCTTATTGTGTTCAGAGCCACGCATCAACTGAAGGTAGTCGATAACTATCAATTGGACCCCGTGATGAGCCACCATTCTCCTTGCCTTGGCCTGAAAGTCAAAGATAGATAAGGCGGCTGTGTCATCAAGGTAAAGAGTGACATCCAGAATGTCACTGATCTTCTGTGATATCCTTGTAACCTCATAGTCCTCGAGGTCGAAGTTACGCAGTTTTGATGAAGATATGTGAGACTCCCCAGATACAACTCTTTGAATTAGCTGGTCCTCGCTCATTTCCAGCGAAAAAACGCCAACAGGTATCTTGAATTCGACAGCGGCATTTCTGGCTACGGTTAATGCAAAGGAGGTCTTCCCCATGCCGGGGCGGGAGGCAATGATAATCAGGTCTGTTTTTTGCCATCCCCCGGTGGTACGGTCCAACTCACGGAATCCGGTAGGGACACCACTCAACTTTCCTTTGTTCTTTAGTCCAGCGGAAATAGACCTGTAATATTCCATCAAAGGATCGTTAATCTGGCGATAGGACTTCTTGGCGGTTCCGACACGAAGATCAAGAACCGCTCTTTCAGTGTTATCAAGAAGATCAAAGATGTCGGTCGTGTCTTCGTAGGAGTCTTTAATCATCTGTGATCCAATCCTGATCAACTCCCGGGCGTAGAACTTTTGAAGGACGATCCTTGCATGATGCTCGATATTAGCGGTAGACGAAATCCTGTTGGTAAGCATAAGGATGTAATAGGCACCCCCGGCAACTTCCAAGTCTCCCGACTTTCTAAGTTCCTCTGTAACAGTAAGTATATCAGCGGATTCATTTCTTGCGAACAGCCGCTTTATGGCTCCATAAATAAGCTGATGAGACTCCTTGTAGAACGCCTCTGGGCACAGCATGTCAATAATCTCCAGCAATTTAGCTGGCTCCAACATCATTGATCCAAGCACAACCCCTTCAAGGTCAAGTGCTTGTGGGGGTATCTTCCCATGTTCAAAGACAACATCGTTCAGTACCGACATGTGGGGATTTCTCTTATTTCGCTGCTCCATCTTTGGCTCCTTTCATGTTTCTGATTCTGGCAAGTGTTTTGGCGTTCACGTCTTCCGGTAACTTAGCTTGGCCAGCCTCTTGGTTCTCGGGTTTAAACCAGACAGCGATCATTTTCCCTTTCCAGTTCAATACAGGATGATCCCGAGAGTCCTTCCACTCCTGCTGGTTATAGTATCGGAAGGCTCTCCGTGCGGTTACCGCAGAATATCCACTTAAGGTAAAGTAGGAAACAACCTCGTCTTCTGTCGGGGGAACGAAAGTCTTTTTAGTTTTCGGCTCCTTCACCCCTTCTTCTCCCGGCAGGTCATCAATAACCACCCGGGATGAGGATAAGTTGTTTTTGCGTGACTGGGTAAATTTCTTCCGTCTGAGCATTTCATACTCCCAACGTTCGTTGAAAAAAAGGCCGTTGACATCGGTCTTAAACTTCCTGCTTAGTCGGCACTCCCACATCTTGTCGAAGTCTGGTCCGAGGACCTGACGGATATCGTCCAGAGATAGGTGCCCGTTATTAAACTGAGTCACAAGAAGATCGAGATATGCGCCCTTCTGTTCCCGGGTAAATAACAGGGTTCCTTGGGTCCAGTCTCCCGGGTAAAAAAGTAGCGCAGGGTCTTTGCTTTGGTAGGTATTGTCACTCACCGGGATGTCCTCCAAGTTGAAGTGGATGCTCAACCTTGATAAACGAGGACTTGATCAAAGCAAGATTATCGTCATTTTCGTTGGCTGTCAAGGACACAACCGGAAATCTTGACTTGGCTCCCGGTTTCTGACTCTTCGCAAAAGTGACCGAAAGATCAAAGATGACTCCGGTGATGGTCCCACGGTTTGCCTGTACGGTGTCAAAGGCTCCCCGTATTGAAGGGATAGAAGATAAAGCACCTTTTGTATTGAATTCCCAGAATCCTGCAACTGAGCGAATCTTTGGCAGGATAAACCGCAAGGTAAGGAGTATCTCCCACCCCTTTTTACTCCTGCTTTCTTTGTACGTCCGTGCCATAAGGTCTGGGACCTTATCAAGGGTGTATGTACTGTATTCTTTTCCTGTCCATACCTCAAAGGTCTCCCCGTCTCCTTTGGCAAACAACTTACCATCATTGTCACGGAGTTCATAACGCTCCCGGCAAGAGGTGTCAAGGTCTTCGTCAAAGAAAACAATCTGAACCGTAGATGGCTTATCTCCGTACTCTTTCTGGAAGTATGAGGCGTATTTGCTGTCAGGGATGAAGTAATCAACACTCTCGGGGTATCCAGTGCTGGCGTTCTTTCTTCCTGTTTTCAGGAACCCGAGCCGGGGAAGAACGATCCTCCCCGGGTTTTCTGGTCTTATGATCCTACCTTTTGTCATATTTCAATCCCCTCCGCAGTTATTTTTGGTGTACTCCCTTTCTTTTCTGCCTTACGGACAGCGTCAAAAAGGGTGACTTCGGTGATGTTCCCGCCAATTCCCTTGTCTATATCCAATATACCGGAGATGACGGTAAAAGTGCGCTCCCTTCCCTCGTCTTCGATCATTGCGATCTTTACGAGATGGGGAAGTTTGCGCTGTGAACGTGCATTTGTCTGGTCCTTCAACTTGAAGGTAGGCGTCTTCCCACGCCAGTCCTGTGGTGCCCAGTTAAACAGGCGGTCGATCTTAAGATCAGGATACTGAGCCTCCCACAAATTTTGGTAGGCTTTCAACTGGATTTCGTGAGCCTCGAAGAATCCCTTTTTACCGGACTTGAAGTCGATGATGGCACGGAAGGTAAATGTCTTTTTGGACTCCTTCGGATCGCCTTTCTTTGCATTCTTCCCATCTGCCTTGTAGACCTCTCCCCAGTATCCAGTCTGAGCCACGTCAATCATGCAGCAAAGATCAAGGGCACCAGCGTACCCATCGGTCGGGTGAGCCAGCATGATCTCAATGGCGATAGGACGCACGTTGTATTCAAGCATAAACTGAGCAAATGCCATGATGTCCTTCATCAGAGAGTCACACCATGTCAAGGCCAGATCAATGCTTATCCGCTCTTTCTTGGCATAGTCCGAAACAACGTCAGGAAGTTTGTCGAAGTCAAATTTGCGATCAATCAACAGCATCTGAATGCAGATATGCATCAGGGTGCCGTAGTTTGCACGCTCCATCTTCTCTTCTTCTGCCTCGTCAACTCCCTTGGAGGCGATCCATTTGATAAGGGCGAACGGGGTGGGGAGAGTGTCACGGATCAAGGTGGTTACGCTGACATAGAACGAGGGGTTTCCCTCCTTGTCAAACGTGTAATAGAGCCTTGCTCCTCCGATCTGGAGGCGATAAATAGGTTGCGGCTGTGCCACAATTGCGTCACTGTTAAAGTACAGCGGGACTAACTGTTCGTTTACCATTGTTAATTAAGTTAATCATTGTCATATACTACTACTGGCATTATCAATCCGACAGTTCTGCCATATTTGTCGGTGAGCGTAATCGACTTTTGAGGTCCATTAAAATGAAGTCTCATATTGTCATCTTTCAGAATCTTGTAAATCTTATTAATCAACTTAACGCTCATCCCGATCTCGGTAATTGGAACACGCTCATTATTAGCATCAAAAAGATCGTCAAGATTGTCAATGATTGTTTTCCCGGCAGCGTTTCTTTTAAGAATATCGTTCGATTTCTGAAAAGGGACAACGCACTTGTAGTCAAACAAATATACTCCCTCTGGGGTTACAATCATGTCTTCGTTGCAACAAAGCCTAAACTGGCTGGCAGTAAGCATGGTCCCATCTTGGGGCAGGTCTGATCCAAAGAATAGTTCCGACAGCGGGGTTCTGATCGCAATATACGAGTCAGTTGCATAGGCGTATCCATTCTGGAAATACACATTCCCCATCCACTCCCGAACGTCATTAACTGAACAGGCAAGATGTAGCTGGTTTATTATCCTGTGTCCTGCCATAGCTACCCCCTGCTTGATGCAATAGAACTCTTCCTGAATTCAAGGTCCTCTTTTCTGGCCGCAATCTCAGAGCGGATGATCCTTATCATGTCAGCCCTTTCGACCCCTGTTCTGAGGTCTGACTCCTTGGGGATACTGTTAATCCCCTCGATAATCAGTTCTCCCTTACGGATACCCTCATCGGCTATCTGTTTCTTCACCTTCTTACGGAAGGCACTTTCCCGGGACTTCTTTTCCTGCTGCTCGGGCGTTAATTCGACTTTTACTTTCTCTTTTTTCATCTGGTTTTCTCCTTCAAATTTGGTGTATAAAATAAACGAACCCAGAGGGTCATCGTATAGTGAATTAAGCGTTCGCCAGTGTAGGCGATAAGATTTAGCAGTATTTTCATTGCCCTGTTTTGATCTTATAGATAAAATAAACAATGCTTATTAAAAATACCACTTCAAGGACGAACAAAAGTGAATACATCGCCCTTCTAAAAAGGTAGAGGTGCCACGAACGGTGATACCTCCACCACATTATTTGCCACCATAGCTTTCTCATTTCTTTCTTGTTTCAATAAATGAAAGCAATGTTTTCTTGCCAGCAGCCTCCTCGTCAATCATGTCCTCGAAGGCCCCCATGTCAATGTTGTCCTTAATGTTTTTCTCCACAAGAGAGGTGAGGGTACTCGGGGATAGGGCGTCCACTTCCCAACAGGTTTTCCCGAACTTAGCGATATACTTATCTGCCCGGGTGTCGGTCAGTTTGGTTGGGTTGGGGGGAAGATTAAACTGCTTAATCTGGGACATTGTAAGGCCGATTGGAATGATCTGGAAAAGTTCCTTGGCGGCAAGGCTGGCCATGTGCAGTTCTTCATCTTCATATCCATCCCCCGTGTACCCACGCTCGATATCCTGATGCTTGAAGTTGATATCCCTCAGTTTTTCCTCGTCCCACTCACTGGCCTTTTCAGCCAATTCACGCCTGAAGTTTCCACTGGTAAGCATGAGTTCAATACGCTCACGGATATCCCTTACCATATCCAGCCCACTGGGATCATGGTCCCCGAAATACAGGATGGAAAAGGTTTTACCTTCCCTGATTGCATTGAGAACACGCTGATATGCATTGTAGGCGGCAGATGAAGATGTGTATCCTTTATTCACAACCAGCCTTACATGATACTTCTGGGTGGTCTTTTTGAGGATACCAGACAAAGCGTCTTTCTCGGTCCAGAGTTCAACAACATTGGTTTGTGTCTTCTGACGATCCAACCTGTATTGATTTGCTATAATTTTCAGGGCATCATCCACTCCATCCGCATAAAACGGGATATACGGCACACGCCCACGGTCTTCGATTGCCTCCCAGTCAATGATCCCGGCATATCGGCAGTCATCCAAGATAGTCCCCAGTTTCTTGTATGCCGTGTCGTGATTGACATACGCATCGGGGAAACGGGTGACCATCTGATAATGCAACTGGCGAAGTGTCAGCACATATCCCTGCTGGCGGTAGTCACGAACAATCTTCGTGATCTGGTCAACAACATCCTCCTTGAGGGTGTTCCAGAAACGGGTAGTCCCGTCATCGTACTTACAGGCAACATTAACCTTGCCTGTAAGTTTACGGTTTTCAAACTTTTCGCTTGCCATGTCAGATCAATTTTATGGTGAAAATCTTGGTGTTCAACGGGCAGTCGGTCGGGCGTTTATCGTCCTTCCGCTCCTTAGTTACATCGTCCCCGGTAATACCGCAGATATCCATCGGCTTTACCTTCGAGGCATTAGAAATAAACGCAGTTGTATTAAGGCAAAGTCCACAGTCTGAGCAACATGTGACGTTCATCTTAACCTTTGATTTAGATTGTTCTGACCGGACTTCCTGCTCGATGTCATCGAGTTTGATTTTCAGTTTGTCCTTCTTGGTTTTCTTCCCGTCCTTCACGGCCTTGTTGATAACCTCAGAAACCTTGTCGGCCTTCACTGCCTTCTTGATCTTGATGGCCTTGGACGCAGATACATTGCCCTCCTTGATATGCTCCTGAACGTCCTGCGGGAGGTCCAGAATGTCAAGTGTCTGACTGACATGACTCAGGGTTTTGCCTACCTTCTTGGCGATCTCGGTGGCCGAGAATCCAAAGTTGATCAGGCGGGTGTAGGTTACGGCCAGTTCGTATGGTGTGAACGGCTTTCCGTCATTCTCGATAACCATCAACAACAGGCGGTCAATCTCAGATGGCTTATCCATCTTCATTACCGGGACACGGGCAATTTCAACGCCCTCTTCCAGCAACTGGTTAACAGCGGTGATCCTGCGATGGCCAGCAATAACAAAATACTGTTCTCCTTTTTTGTAACAGAGCAGAGGAACCTTCACCCCGTTCTCCCTGATGGAGTCGATAATGTCTTCGATATTATAATCTATGCGGGTATTTGCCCCTTCCTCAATTACGATTTGTCGGGGATCGACCATGAACAGGTCTCTTTTTGTTGTCTTGAAGAGTTCCGTGCGGAATCTTTCGTCATTCAGGTTACTCATTGCTTTCATTTTTCTTGGGTTAATAGCTGGATTAAATTTCTTCATTGCATTTAGGACACTTGTCAACAGGCTCAACATCTTGATCGCTATCCGGTTTATACGTATGATAGGCGTCCATCCTTCTTCCCTGCCATCCACATGAACGACATTTTATGGGAGAAGGATCGGTGTGTCTGCCAAACACAATACGATCCCCGTGCTTTATCTCGATTATTTTGAGCAGTGGATTACTCATACTTCGATCAATTTTAATTCGGTGGATAATTCTTGTTCCTTTGCGATATCCTTAAGATCGTCCAATTGTGGGCGAAACCCAAGGCGAAAGGCCGGGAATGGAAATCTTCTCAGGGAAGACACCGGGACCAGTAATGGCTCAAACCGATGATTCCTGCGATTGAATATCCAAGGCTCCGTTCCTTTCTGGGTGGTGATGTAAATTGTCATTGGATCATATTGAGGCGTCAAAATTAATGGTTAATACTTTATTTGGCTCTGGAATACCATTGAGATATTCCCGGGAAATGATTGAGATTGACACGAAACTGCTTTAATATTTATCCGTTCTAATCAGAATCCTGCCGGGAGGTAAAAAAGTTCGTCCTTGAAGATAAAGCAATCGTGCCTGAACTTTCTTACGATCTTTCTTCCCCCTGATGGGGCGATGCGAACCTTATCTGGCGGCACCCTCTCAATAGTGACCTCGGTCCCTTTGTTTCCTTTTACGATAAATGATGTCATTGTCTCTCCTTTCAGTTTAAGCAACAAACAAATGGCGTGTACTGTACTCTTCTTCCGTTTACACTAAGATAAAACAGATATACCGTGGAAGGTATGGTGGGATGGGGTACGGCCATCCCAAGGTACTTATAATAAAGCGGCTTAATCATCTTCCCCCTCCTCAAACATTTTATGGAGGTCTGCCGCCTTGTCTGGGACAACCCTGACCAGATTAAAACCACGATCCACGAGGCGTTCCAACTCCTCTTCGCTTTCCTTCCCGGTAACCACATACTCGATGCGACTGGGCTTGAAGGCCGAGAATATGCCGGGGGTATTCTCTTTCCCCGGGTGCATGATCGCCTTGGGATGAGCCAGCAACACCCACGTTTCGCCTACCTTGAATTCCCGGGGTATTTGTGCGATCCGCTTGGATATCCCCATTGTAACAGACTCCAAGGAGAACGCCTTGGCCGTAGGGTAAAACTTTTCACCTACCCACATGAGGCCGTACCGTTCGATGTTGATATTATAGAACGGACACCCGAGACAAAGAAGTTCAGAGAATGCATGTTCCTGCATCGCCAGTTTTGCCGCCCATCCTTCAGTCTTTGAGCAATCCTTCCCGTCCAGCAACTGCCGCCCGATCCACTCAAACCCACGACTTTGTTTGATCCCTGCATTGCAGCAAGGGCACACAGTAAGTGGGATTGGAAGTTTGTCACAGGCGAAACCTGCGGCATCACAAATGAGGTATATACCCCCGGGCTTGCGGTAGCCACAGCCACGCTTACCCTCGACTTTTGTTTCTATTGTTATCATTTTTCCTCCTGTTCTTTAATGATTGTGTTTAAATTACTTAGTTCGTCCAGCAGCGACTCGATCTTGGCATTCAGCTTACGGATGTCATCATTAAGGTCATCAATCTCTTCCTGCTTTTCTTTCATGCAGTCAGGACATGCATTTACCTTTAGCTGCGGGGACTGGTGACCCTTCACCGTTGTTTCGTTACACAGTCCACACCCACAGGTATTGCAATACACCTCAAAGTCAACCTCGATCTTGATTTCCTGCTCGGTTATTATTGTCGGCATCATTCCTCCTTTCAGCAATAATGGTGATTAATATGATTAGTGTCCGACTCTCCTACATAGAAATCCTGACGTACCACAAAATCCTTCTGGTGGTCATACAGGTCCCAGTTGTGATTCGTTATTTCATCGTATTCCTTCTGGTCGATCTCGGTCCCGCTTGAAAGGACTGAATAGTACCAGCCGCCTTCTTCGGGTCCTCCATAACGGTAATCAAACTGATACCGTACCAGTTTATAAGGGTAAAACCCCATCCCCAGTGCATTGACAAGCGCAATAAACTTAATCAGATTAACAGGCTTGATACTGCTGCTGGACTGAATGTTTGAATTGATTTCCACTGAGTCCGACAACACTCTTCCCCCTACCTTCTTAGCACGGTTAATGAGTTCCAGAACTGCATCTGGATGGAGTGTGCTGTAACATCCCCTTTCAGTGCGGATAACAAGCACGGTGTTTATTGTTTCATTTCCATCCCCGTCATCGGGGCTGGTGATCATAATTATTTCCACGGTGTCTCCTTTCTTGAATTATTTCAATAGACTATTATTTCCTGACATGTCCTGACATATCCCCCGGGAGTGGGGTGACAGGCTCAATCTGAACCTTCCCTCCCCATATCGCAGGAGAATGCGTTTTAAAGGGCATCTATCTGCGCCTTCATCTTCGCCTTGAGTTTACTTATCTCCTTCAAGGACTCAAAGTACAGGTCAAACAGATGATCCTGAAACAGACGGGTGCAATCATTGTATTCAGTAATGAGATGTTCCTGCTCTTCGATAATGATCTTGGCGATTTCCTCTACTGACTTCACATCAATTTTGGTTGATATCAGTATCTTCCCCTTCACCGCTTGCGCCCATGTGTCGGGCTTGGCAAAGGTAACGAACTTGATATCCGGTTCGCCCAGTCTTTTTAAATAAGGAGTTCCCCTGAGAAGGTTCAAAGCCTCGCACACTTTTTCCTTGATGGTGTCATCGGTGTGAACATTAGGATTAAAAGGCTCTTCCCCTCCGTCCATTCCCATTATCTTCACACTTTTATGGGTGACCTTTATTGCCTTAAGTAGGTTGAAAGGGACCATCAAGGACGATGCTTGATCTTCCGGTGAAAATATGCCAGCGTGTTCCTCGGGCATTACCTTGACATCTTCCACTGCTGTTTTCCATGCCTCGGAGAACGTGGCGAACTCAAAATCCAAGCGATGTTCCAGATAGGCGGGATTCTTCATCCCGGCCATCAATAGCTTGATCATGTCTGGGTCCTTGCACTGTGCCCATCCCTTGGAGATGATCCATCTCATACGCCAGTCCCCGACCAAAACACGGCTTTCGTTGATTGGGAATTCAGGGGCGTCATAGTTGAAAAGACTTTTCTGCTTGGGGTCGAAAAAGCAAAGAATGCCTTTTCTGAAAAGTCTCAGGCCATCCATTGTCGCAGGGTAAATAGTGATTTCCTCATTCGACTCAAGGGCGTCCTTCCGGTTCATGGTAAAGTAGTTTCCCAGATTGGTGTAAAAGTCAGATGTCTGCTCATTGCACTCAATGAAGAACGAGGTGCATCCCGGGGTGGGACGTGCCAGATCAATGTTGTCAAGCGTGGCACCAGCATCTTCATCAAGGGCATTGCTGTAAATCTCCCTGATTGGGGCAAACATGTTATCCCAGTCGGCTCCTCCCATGTTTGTGGTCATGGATGTTTCTTTGCCGTTGATACAGATAACTTCAAAGGTTTCCCCCTTGAATACGGTGGGGGTGGTGGTAAACTTAATCTCTTCCTTCCCTGAAAATACACGGAAGGACACGTTATTGCGGATCAGGCTGGCGATGGCGTATTTGTTACCAGAGCCATATTTGCCAATTTTAGGGCGATCATCGTCCTGTTTTACTGATGCTCCTATGAGCGAAAAGGCCAGCACGTCAATAAGGCCAGCGGATTTGATACGGATGAACTTTTTCATTTTGTGGGTTTTTGGTGGATAAATTAATTTAGTCCCCGTCCCGCTCCGGTAGCAGGATAAGCGGATTCGGGGGCATTGCATTACTGCTTGACTGGTCGAATGCTGTATGACTTGTTAAAACATTGTTTGGCGTACTGTTTGGCCTTCGCCTTACTTTCAAACATGCCAAAGTCAATCTCTTTGTACATGGCGTGAAAAATCAACCTGCATTTCTGTGCCTTCATTTAACGTCCTCCATTTTAGGGTGAATAATTTCAGATATAGCACAAAGTCCGTCTATTTTACGATACGACCAGATAGGTCCAGCCTTTGACCCTCCGGTAAGGATTCCAGATATCCCGATTCCTTTTGTCTCTTCGGTTATATCCTTAATCTCTCCCCGGGTAGCAATAAGCATAGATGGGTTCATGTTGGTGTAAATGTTTGCGTCCGTTACCCCAGACAATAAAAAGTCTGGGGATTCGTGAACAGAGTACTTTTCAAGAGCCTTAAAGTCATCCCAGTCAGTGACCGTGATAACGATGGCGAGGTGCCCGAATTTTCTGATAAATACGTTGTGCTGTGTAGACATTGCTTATCCTCCTTTAGTTTAAGAATACTTTTGTTTTGATCCAGCTCATTACCTGTCCAGCGTAATAGCTGGAAGTAAGATCATTCAGGAAGTCATCCAGTTTACGGAAAGCACCGCCATCCCGGGACGCAACCTCGAGACGTGTCCATTCTTTCGCATTGCTCTGGTTGCTGGACCGTCTTGATCCTACTTTGTAGTCCCATTGTTTGCCGATAACCTTTACGGTCTTGGCTGTTGTTTCAACTGTGATGATGCCGCCTTTGCAGTATTCACCGATCTTCCATGTTTTTGTTGCCATTTTTTTGTCTCCTTATTTTGTGTGATAATTTTGGTGCTGATAAATAACGTTACTTTTATCTCTGGACTGTGTTATCTTAACAATACAGTGAGTGAGGATACCGCCACCGCCCATTGATCTTGCATTGTGGATCAGGAGAGGTATTTTTACCGTACCACAACTCCTGCCGATGGTCCCGGCTACATCGTAAATGTCTCCCCAGTCTTCCCCGGTCTCTACATTACCCCAGTGAAACCGGACCCGGGTGCGGTTGTTTTTGATGTTTTCAAGAATGTGAATCATTTCATCCGACGTCTCCTCGTTGTAATATGTGTCAGACGATGATACCTTGTACGTTCTGCCGTTGTGTGTTTCTGTTTTCATTGCTTTGTGTATTAGGTTATTAATTACGTTAACTATGCCATTTGCCGTGGGTCCTTGATCCCGTTATCTGTTATCCTGTCGGATTCTTCTGACACTTCTCAGGCGTGGAAAATCTCCACGGCAATAGTGGGTGGCGGCTCGGGGACTCTCCGCTGTATTCCCATTCACCCGGGGTAATTACGAAACCCTCAACTGTCCTGCGGTTCCGTTTGAATAATAAACCTTACCAGTCTGGATATCCAAAACCTGATAGTCGTAAAACTCTGGGGATACCTCCCCGTTCCAACTGGTCAGGTTAGAACCTGCACTGCAAGCATCATCCAGTCCTGTAAATGCAGCATGAAAATCCCTTACCCCTCCTGCGGGGTAATACTCGAACATGCAGAATAACCAATACCTCTTCATGGTACAAAGATTAGGTTATGTGGCAATATTGCCAATTGTTTTAGTTTATTCTTCCTGCTGGTCCAGCACATCGACTGGTGGCGTGTAATCCTTGAACCTCTTGGAGGACGTGTGAAACACGCTCCTTGTTGAGGGATCAAACAAACAGGACTCACCAACCCTGATGATCCTTCCGGTCTCAGCACATACGCTCTGCGCCTTACTGGGGACGATTCTGACTTCTTTCTTGATCTTCATAACTACTCTTTTAGGGGGTTAAAATAAAAATACGTGATACGATAAATTCTTGGTGGCTAATGAATAATAGATGTTTGCGACAATTTTCTTGTCGTTCTGAAGGGATATCCCGATGGTGGGATTTTCTGGCTCATAGGGCACAATGTCGATGTATCTGGTGCCAAAGAATACCGTTGTGGCTCCGATCTTCAACCAATCATTCTGAGACAGTCTTTTGGTGATGTATTCTGCCAATTGCTTTGATGTCCTTGGAGGATTTTTCATTGCAGTAAAGATTTGAAACCAGTGTACACATTCTGTCTGTAAGCATTCGATGCATGGTCCAGCACTGAGGCGGTGAGGATCGAGGTAATAGAGCAGTTCCGTGCCTCGATTTCTGTCAATAATCCTTCAAAGGTGTGCCCTTTTTTAAGAGCGCAAAGAAGGTCCAGTCTTGATTTAATGGGGGCTGGATTCCATACCCCGGTGACCCTTGCTTGGATGTGGGCATCTGCGATGGCCTTCACATCCTTCTTGATTCTGTTTTTCGTCATTTTATCAGTATTAAGGTTTGTCCCGCCCCGGGTATCGAACCCGGGCAATAGACCAGATCAGCGAGGGGGTGATCATTTTACCTGTATTGCAGGCACAACACTTACATTAACATATCCACGGCTGCGAAAACCACCAGCCGCCTTTTCAGCATTAACAGCACTCTGGGACCATCCCAGAACGGATCGTTTTATGTTCTTAGCCGCCTTCTCGTACTCGTCAACGTGCTTATTTATTGTTTCTTCAATATACGCTACCCTGTACGGGTTTTTGGCGATAAACTCATTGCCCTTGTCAATCGTTTCTTGATCGTAGCAACAATGGGATTTGGTCCACTGGAATTGAATATCCACCACAGAGGCATTCGCACATTTGTTGTAATAATCCCAGTCTGACCCAAGTCTCTTGATACTGTCAGGAGACTGAGTCATCCTTATGCTTTTCAGATAGTCCCACTCCCCGATAATGGCGTGGGTATACATTTTAGGGGAAGTCCTTTTTGCTCCCGGGACCTCTTTACAGGTGAAAACGTGTTTCTTTTCCATTGTCTTCGTTATTAATTATTGAATACCAGTACGATGATTGTCAGGAGGGTTCCAGCGATAAGCATAAGGATTCCCTCAGTGTGTTTGCCTCTCATTATTTGATCGGCTTAAAAGTGTCGGTGATGATGTACATGTGTCCGGTCCCTTCCGCTCTTCCTACGAGATTGAACCCGAGGTGGAACAGGTAGTTTTCGGCATCTTCCAGTCCGGTTTCACCGTCACGGGCGATCCTTACTGATTGTTTGAAACGCTCAGAGGTGATAATTACTCTTGCTGGCAGGTGTTCCGTTGCTCCAACGGTTCTGACCTTGATAATGTTGAAATTTGGCATGGTTTTGGGTTTTTGAGGTTTGTATTAAGTTGATTAACGTGGTGGGCGGTGGATCGGGGACTCTCCACTTGCATTCCCGTTCGCCCGGGGTGATTGGCTATCCTTTAGGATACCCAGTGCCATACTTGTAGTCATTGTTATGCAGCGAAGTGATAAATTTATCATTCGCCTTCTTGCTTTTAAAGATCGCAATACCAAAAAAGGGCGATCCGTCCCGGTGTGTTGCTACGCCATCATGGGAGTTAACCACGTATTTGGAGCGGCCTACATGCATCATCGTGTTGTACAGTTTCATTGTTTATCCTCCTTTTAAATGAATTGATACCATGTTTCAACTGTTGATACCAGTACACATTCCTGATTGAAGGTGTCCCGAAACCTTTCTGCTATTTCCTTGGCGGTCAGGCCAGTGATGGCCTTATCCATGTTGATAAAGGAAACAACCAGTGATACTTCCTGAACTTGTTTCCAGTATCCGATCTGTTCTGACACTGAGAATGCGTGTATTTCGTATTCTGCAAGCATCTTCGCAATTGTTACCTTGGCGGCATCTTTAGCTATTGCATCGCCTTCTTTGGTTGTCATCCCGACAAACCAGTTGTATTGAATCGCTTTCTTCATTGTGTGTGGGTTTTAAGGGTTAATACTTGTACCTATCTGCTGGAATCGAACCAGCATCCCCGGGGCAAACCCCGGTGTAATACCGTTATACTAAGAAGGTCTTCGCAGGATCATTGAAACGGGCACCCAACATACGGGTGATCCTAATCAGTAAGACAACCACCGGACCAACGTGGAACGGTTAATTTAAGCGGAAACGCTTGTGCCCTCTGCATCATCTGCGGTGGGCTGGAGGCGAATGTCAGGAGTAATGCTGACTTCCGATTATAGTGTCACTTAATATGATCAAGTGAACCTGCTACCCTTTATTCTCTGGTGTGAGTCCCCGACTTCACTCATGGTTACTGTTTCTGGATCATTGCACTGACTCACGTCTGGACACCTGCTGATTCACATCAGGGGGCTTGATCTGGGTTTTCTTGATCCCAGTGTACCGTTGTGACCGTTGTTACTGGGGTGTCAATCTTTCACCGTGGGAAGGAGGATTTCAGGAAGTCAAAGAACTTAAAGTGGGATCATTCTAAATCACGGGACGAATCCCGGGGGTCAAATGGTGACGCAGTAAATAAAGAACGATGCGGCAAAAATAATATGAATAGAGACGCTTGTCAAGCATTATCTTTTATTCTGATTCTAAATAAGGAAATACCATGTCAGGAACTGTCAGTAAATACTACGATATGTCATCTAATTTAGAATGATAATAAATTTCATACACGACAAAAACAATTATTGTGGCACAGTAGTTGTGTAGGTGTGTGAAATAGATGAAAAATATCTCTGGAAACCCTTGACAATACTGGTATAATGTTGTATATTTACAGTCTTATATGGACACAGTCTACGGTCAAATAGACCCTTTTCGACCCCTGTCCGTTGTAAGGGCGAAAACCTAACAAATTGAGTGTTTTATGTTCATTGAAGGACTGATTGATATAGAATGGCTGAAATCCGCTGGTATCGTGCGTTTCGAGGATGAGCCAGAACCAGTGCTTAAGATTAGATCACTGATTTACAAGGCTGATCAACTACGCTGGATTGACTGGGACAATGCAAGGGACGTACAGGAGGCAAGAAACATCATGGAAAGCAGTGGAGTAGCTTACAGGAGTAGGGGTTGATGGCTATTGGTGATAGTTAAGCGATTCATACCTGTTGAGCAGGTTTCTTGAGTTTACGCTGTCGTTTATAAGGTAACATCTCATACCCTTGCATTCTTCCCCGTATACGATCCATTCTCCGATCGAAGGCGGTCCAGAAGGCGTTCATCCAGTTGTTACCCTCGTGAGTCCATCTATATTGACCTTTGTCCAGATCATTGCTCTTTGTATAGGTTTCCAGATATCCCCGCTCCTTCAGGTCCTTTAATCCACGCTGGAGGACTGCCCTACAAAAGAAGGTTGAGTAATCAAGGTAGTAGGGACGAAACGCCCGGGCACCTGATCCGGTCCCTAACCACTTCAAAACAACTCCTACCTTAAGAACCTCGGGATTCATTCCAGTCTTCCCCTTCCATTGCTCAGTATTCAGCAGGTATAGTTCATATCCTACAAACGTGTACCACAATGCATCCTGTTGTGAGATATATCCCATGACTCAATCGCTTAAATGCCACTCATGTATTTGTTGAGGCAAAGATACTCATTTCATTGATTGAGAGACATAACCGGGGAAGAGCAGGTGAACTTTTCTGTGTAAATCTCAGAAAACACTGGAAATCAGCGGCTAATGAGCATCTTTTACCCCTGTTTTACCCTTCTTACACCTTGATTTACAGGTATAACATAACACTTCAATTGATATATGTCAATATACAGCCATCTTATGTCGTCTGATAATTAATATTATGTTAAATAGTATTTGGAATGCCACATTCTGTAAGGGTTACAGCCCCTCCCCTACCCTACCGATGTCAAGGCAATAAACAGCATCTGGGAGGAAAATGGTGATGTTTATGTGCTTGATCTTGTCATCCAGAGCAGGAAGAAACTGAGTTGAAGAAACCCTTCATATGATCTCTGTAACTTACTGGACCAGAGGTGGGTGGGGGTCGGGAAATCGAGTTTCGGTTTGGGATGGCACCCCCCGGGCAACGTCACAGTGACTCCCCAAACATATCCAAACACCCCACCAATATCAGCGACACCTTTTTATATATTTCTATTACTGTTTCTATTTCCATATGGGGGACCATATGGCTCTCCATATGGGGAATGTATTTTCTATTGTATTGATAATCAATGGTAAAGTGCCAACCCTTCACCGCATGGAGAAAAGTTGTTTAGCTGTTTCAAACAACCAGACAACCCAGAAGGTGCTGGTAGTGAAACAGATAGCCGGGATGTCAACGAAATCCATTGCGTGAACATGATCATTTTCCCGGGATCAGGAAAATGATAACGAGTGTAAGTGCTTGATCTATAACTGTAAAATGCCATCTCTCCACCGTGTGGATAATTTATTTTCGATCTCGTGTCGGATGTACATATATTGTACGTATATTTGCATTCAGGTTCTGGACCGTTGCTGTTATCGGGCGAGACATGTCGAACCTCACGTTCTTTGAAACCCCCGTCTGATTGATCAAGACCGACTGATTTCGTGGATTGATCGAAAAGGACCGACCCCCGAAACCGATCCATGAGCCTCGCCAAAGGTTTGTGGCGGGAATGATTGAGGGGCGGTGGCCTTGGCACGGCACGGGGGTGACAAAGGACATACGAAATCGTTCTTCGTCTCCCGGCAAGGTTCCCAATCTATCTCCCGATCCGGTCCATCCCGGGAGTTGAAAGTAGTAGGGGCGAAAAGCCGGGAGAGCGGAACGGTGGGGTCCAATGAAGTCATGGAAAAAAGGAGAGAAACTTACGTTTAGAAGGAAACTCGCACATATCACAATATCTGAAGAATAGGGAGGAGCCGAAATGAAAGCTGGCATAAGAAAAACAACTGAAGGGCTAAGGTCTTACATGAAGAAACACGGTTATACAGGGTTATTATTTTCGGATGAAAACTGCGGATGCTCAATACATGACCTTGTACCATGTGGCGAAGATCATTCTCAATGTGAATTTGGATGGGAAAGGGAGTGTTCGGCAGAAGAAACAGATCAGGGGTATGATTTTATGATAACTAATATAAAACCCACAGAGGAGGAAACAAAATGACGCATCCCCATCAGCAAATTATCTCCGTAATAATTACTATTTTAAGTATTTACCTTATAGTAATTATTGTGCTGTCAATCATTTGGATCAAAAACAAAGATAGGCGCAGGGAGCCTTTTATCCAAGATGTTTTTTATAAGAATGGTGTAATGTTTGCTGTTTCCGCAATAGTAGTATTTATAGTAGTAATTACCTTAATAGGGCTTACCTCTGTTTTGGTAAATGACTTAATTTTCTAATATGAAATTTATCGTATCCACAAGCAGATTTCGCACGGCAGTATCAAAAGCCATGTTAAATAATACAGTGTCGGTATTCTCCCAATACGGGAAACTTACATTTGTAGGGTTTACCAATATGTGTTTTAATTTTGAAACCACAAAAGAACACATACACGAGACTCTTGGTAGTTGTCCGTTTAATGAAATTCAATGGGAGTCCGTCCGTAAATTTCTGGGAACACTGGAGGATCAACCAATCGTTGTCGACCTTGACTGGGATGGAGATTATTTGGGAATTCAGTTCAGTCAATTTGTAATAAAATTCTGATGGCACACACCAATTTAAGAACCAGAATAAAACTTATTGCCGAACGGCAGTATGGCTCAAAAATCGACAGCACGGCTATGGTAGATGAGATCATGGAGTTGGTTATGATCTTTACGAAATATAAGGAGGTGAAGGAAGAATCTCCTTGTGATCATCCGAAAAACATATTACATCAGTACCATGACCTTTCGGTGATCTGCGAAAAATGCCATGAGGTTATCTGGCAGGTGGACTTCAGTAAGCCAAATACGCTCGCCCAGTTCAGAGGAGTAGATAATCCAATGTTCGCCAAATGAAAAAGGATAGACGATGAAAATAAAGGGAATGAATAAAGACGGACAGCCATTGCTAAAAGACTATATAAATCTTGGTAACTATCTAAAACCCAAATTCTACGACATTATAAGAAAAAAATTTGATCACGTATTTGAGGATGAACCACAGATAGAGCCGATTGATCTTGAACTTTCCCCGGCCATCAAACAGGCACTTTCAGGACTTCAAAAGGCAATGGACGATATCCAACTTTACTGGATGAATATAAATCAGGCACTTAAACCAAAAACCATGAGATACATCTTAGTTAAAGACCACGAGACCAGAGGGATAAAACTCGACAGAGGCATGGTCTTCACCAGAAAAGAAAAGGAAACAAATCACCCCGGGAAAACCGATGTGTATTACGAACACGAGAAAGTGAGTTCCTTCGGGGACGGTTTTGTTATGCGACTTTCTCCCTATGAGGTGGAGAATAATCCGATCTTCCAGCAGGTGATCGAACGTGATGACTACCCGGGTCCCGCTGGTGCTAAATGGAACCTTGGAAGAGAAAAACTGCCAAGGGATATCTACCTGCATTACTACCTTGGAAGGATTGTCTGGCACAAAGATATTTATAACGGTAAGGAACATATGAAGATCGTTGGACTCAGACCAAATCTGGTCGAACTCGAAGGAGACTACTCTGGAGGGACCAACAATGTTTGTCAGAGTAGTTGGATGCCGATGGCCGGGGTTCTTTTTGAGGAGAACAAAACATCAGCCATCGGACCACTCTCACATCCTGAAACACCATACTTCCCGATTGTCAGAGGACACACCTTATATAAGATCGGGATGAAGGCCGTAGTCGAATACAGCACATACATCAGGGTTAAATGTAATGGAACGTGGTATGTCATAAGACACACAGCAGAAGGGGCGATATACAATTGTTGCGATGCCTGTAAACCGGATGACAACGATGTTATATACAAGTTAATTCGTGATGCTTATTTCATGCAGAAAATGATCCACACAGAATGGATTAAGGTCGGCCTTAATGTCTATGAGGTTGACCCCTGTCAGGAAGAAGAGGAAGTTCGATTACTTAAATAGAATGAACTGCAAGTACAAGAAAGACACACCATGCACGGACGATTGCCATCAGTCCCGGTGTGTCTTTCGATACGAAAAGATGTTTTACAAAACAGGTGAAACAAGTTGTATGAAACCCCACCGACTGCGTGGTAAAAACAAGAAAAATGGCAAAGCCAACAAGAACCATTAAGGTATATTTAGCCGCCCCATATTCACACGGGGACCGGGAGGCGAATCTACGTAGAAGTATTGACATAGCGGAGGAACTTATGGTCGCTGGATTCGTGGTATTCAATCCCCTTCTGGATCGTTACCATCAGGCTGTACACAGACATGAACACAGTTTCTGGATGGAACAGGGCAAGGCGTGGATCGACTGTTGTGATATGGTTATGAGAATACCCGGGCAAAGCCTTGGGGCAGACGAGGAGGAGGATTATGCCGAGAAGTTAAACATCCCGGTACTCCATAATGTTAACATGATTAAGTCGTATTTCATATAAAAACCGACATGGGAAAGTGTGATGAGTGTATTAAGTTAATGACGAAAGTAAGGGTAGGAACCTTCTGCAATGACTGCAAGGGAGTCCTTCCTTATATCTCAAGAGAGTCCATTAAACTAAAGATTGAGAAGATAAAGAGTTTGGAGAAAGATTCTATTATGGAAGTGTTTGGGGCAGGAAGAACCAAGTCGTTTATAGATGGTTTTAATATTGGAATAAAGGCAGCGTTGGAGGAATTAAAAGAAATTAGCGATGATAAAGAATAAATGGAAACGCAAGGAACTCTGGCTTGAATCGGAGACGCTTGATAAACTTTCCGAGATGGCCTCCCGGGAAGGACGTAGTTTAAAGGATTTTTGTGAGAGGATTCTTTATTTCGTGGGAAACGGAAGTTACATCACACGTTCCGATGGACGCATAGAAATTCCGAGTCCCGGTAATTACACCACTTGGATACATGAAGACATGACATATAAGGTTAGGTCTATCCCGGGGTGGGATTCAAAGGATTGGGATATCGAGGAAAAGATAAATGATGAAGTCGGAAAGACCGCTCCTCTTCTTGGTTATGTTTCCCAGTTAATGGAAGAAACCCCAAATCACCGGATGCCTAACGGCAGGAAATTAACGGATGAGGACATAAATCTGGCACAGGAGGTCGTTTCTATGGCAAACCAAGGAATTATCCATCCAGCGGTTTCTCACATCACTACGCCCAATCACGTTAAGTTTTCTGACAAGATTGTGATTGACGATATGGAGTTATTGAACTCCGAGAAGAAAATGAAAATAGCAAGGGGACTTGCGATAATTGAAGAGGTTAAGAACAAAAAGAAAATTAAAAAGAATGGAGGGAAAAATGAGAAAATTGCTGACTAAATTTTTTGAATATGCAAAGCGTCATTACTCCAACCCCTCGGAAGATACCGTGGAATTCTTTATGAGAACATTATCTCTCTCACCGTCAGAAACGGTGGTTGAACTTCGCAGACAGGCCGGGAACACCACCCGCCAAGTCGATGACGCAATTCAGAGGCTGTTTGCCGGGGAATCTATTAGGGCTATTGATCACTGGAAGTTTGGATCATCCGAGGAGGCAAACACAAATTACTTCAGGAGGATACTTCTACGGATCGAGCATGAACATAGCTGGCTGATCAGGTCAAACCTTCTGGAGATTGACGAAATAGAACTCACGATCAAGTTACACAATTAATTTAATTAACCACACATAATATGACTACAATGAACACCTTAACGATGACAACTTTCATCGTATTAAATATACTTCTTTATTCGGTTGTCGGTTATTTTTACTGGTACAACCATGTCCGTGAAAAGAAACGGAATCAGTGGAATTGCGTGAAGAAGAAAGGACTTCCTCCACCGAACAAACCCGTTATTGTTACGAGCGGGGATTGCACTATCATGTATGTAGCTGAGTGGTATATAGATGAGTTTGGAAAGACGAGATGGCAATGTTCCTCTCCTCCAGCATGGTTTATTCCTGAACATCATTTTCCAACACATTGGATAAATCTTCCAGATAAGATCGGAGGCTCAAATGGATGATACACTTAAATTGATCGACAGAATAATTGGTCACCTGAAGGATAATAGTAAGGACACTCAATATCCTATACCTTACATCAGGACTGAAGAGGCTAACTTTGGATCACCCTCTCTTCCAAGGGTAATTATCTCAAGGAATTCCATGTATGATATCTTGCGAAATCCATTAAGGCAATTCCTTATTGGTGCTATTGAAATTTCAAGAGAGGAGGTCGCAAAAGAGTTTGAACAGCGGATGGTTTTTATAGACAAGGCATCTGCTGTGCCGGGAATCGACCCGGGTATGTTGATAAAAACCGCTGCCCTTATTGAACAGTATGTCACGAAAAAAAATAGTCCCAAGAATTCAGATAACACTGGTATTTCGGACAAAGAACGGTAGGTTGTTTATTGACTGTTATGGAGCAATAACCATTAGCAGGTTATTCACCAAGAAACAAATGATAAGGCTAACGACAGATCAGATAATACGGGTTATGAATGAGTTGGCTCCTCCTGTTAAAAATAATCCCCATATGGACTCCCATATGACTTCCCATATGGAAACAGAAACAGAAATATAAATATTAAAAGAAATGAGTAATTACAAATTAATAAACAATAGGGTTGAAAGGCTTTTGTCTGAACATCCTGAACTTCGTGACGATGATCGTAAACTTCAGGTGGCTATATGGAAGGAAGATATTTTCGGAAGAGAGGAATTACCGTTCTCCCAGTTGTTCGTTCTTCGTGATGACCAAGGAAAGTACGTTATAACAAACCCTGAGTCTATCAGGAGATCACGGCAAAAGGTTCAGGAGATGTTCCCACGCTTAAGGCCAATAACTGAAAAACGTGCTGATACCGAACCGGACTGGCGGACTGAACTCGGATACACCTCCCCGGGATCAACCAAGCCGTACCCGGGAGATAAAGAAGATTACAAGGGGGATGATTTATTTGGAGGTCCTGAAAAAGGAAAGAAAGGATTTTCCATCCCCTCGGATGAAGGAGAATAAAAAACCCGGGGAGACCCGGGTTCTTACCTTTGGTGTTCAGCGATTATTTACAACCACATTTTCCACCTTTTCCTCCCTTGCCACCTTTGGTGGGTTTTCCTGAAGGTTTACCTTTCGATCCAGCCATTTGATTCTGATTTTAACATTAATGAAAAAGCGCACAAATATACAAAATGAATTGATGGATGTCAATAAAAAACCCGGGAATTTTCCCGGGTCTCCCTGTTCACAAACAGGTCACGCATCCATGTGGCTCATCTGCCTCGGAGTTATCTTAAAGGGGCATAGGCTGGAATCCCGGGGAACTCACTACCGTACCGCCTTCCACTGATTTTTCATATTCCTTAACATTCTTGATTCGATTTAACTCCCATCCGAGCCAGTGCTTTGCCTCAATCATGGAGCATCTTGAGAAGATCAGATGGTTTTCAGTCCACACCCCGGGAATGTCATACATTTCGCTTGCCGGGAAAACCCTGTCAAACCGTGATAAAAACTCTTCAATCTCCTTGCGAAACAATTTTACGCAGGAGGTTTGGGTTGCGCTGGACACGTCAATTCCATCCCATATGGTTTCAAATTTATGTTCAGCCTGTTCCTCAATTACAGGACTTGATGGGTCGGTTGAACTTCCGTAAGGGGTTGGGGTTCCGAGTCCTCCAAGTACCATCCCGAGCCACGCCTTGGCTCTCTGGAGTTGCCTCATGCACAGCGTAATCTCCGCTGAATTGTTTAACCGATATGTTGAGTTGATTAGCTTGTCGATTTCAAGCCTGAGTGTTCTAATTTGTTCTTCCATTTTTTATGTTATTTGTGAGTTTTTAATTGCTTGCCAGAGCGTTCGATTATTTTACCTAACTTGAAAACAAAGTAGTCCGTTCCTTCTACTGCGCCCCAACTTTGATTGCCTTGATTAATGGCAATATCGAGGACCTCGACTTTCATGGAGGGGGCGTCTCGTTGGTATCCATTACGGAAAGTGATCGTGGCGAACGGCTTAAACACACATCCACGGGCATCGTCAAAACGCAGAATAAGTCGATCATACCAGTACGATTTGATCTCCCGGTATTCTTCCGTCTTGACCCCTGACTCGATCATCTCGAACCACTTTGCTTTCAAAGTTAAAGGCAGGTTCATTTTGCTTGTTTCATTGAGGTTCCGTTCGACATCGGTTTCGGGTCTTTCACCGGGGGTTTTCTTTCCCTTTTTTTAGTGGTTTCGCCTTTCGGTTTTATGGAGGCACTGGCCTTGCTTACCGGAGATATTTCTTTAACAGCCTCCACAAACTCTTCGGCATTAGGATTTTCCGAGGATGAAGACTCTTCGGGTCCCGGGATCATCGACTGGTCTGTGGGTCCCGTTGGGGCGTCCATCACTGACGGGGGGAGTGGCTCGCCATCCCCTGCCTTCGCAGTGTTTGGGAGTTCAAATCCTTCGGGGACTTCCTCGACATAGGTTGATAGGTCCTGATATTTCGAGGTCCCATCAGGGCTGTCACCAACCAAGATGATGGTCTCCCCCTTGATATCTATTTTCCTCTCCTCGTTGGCCTTTTCGGTTGCGTCACGGTCAAGAATGAATAACGCCTTATTCACAAAGAACGCTCCAATAAGGAGGATGTTCATGGCCTTTAATTTTGATTGTGTTTTCATATATTTGTATTTGAGATTAAAGACAGAACCGAATATCCTGCCATATCTTTAACGGGGTTGGAGCGACCTCTCCGAAGTCCCCGGCACTTCTTTTTTTATAGGTGATTACCAGTTTTTGCTGGACGTTCTTAAAACGAAATCCCCACACTGCGTAACCTTCCAGACGTTTAAATCCCCAGATAAACTTCCGTGTTATTCTGGTTTTCCCTGTCTCGTATTTTGCTGATACTGGTGCCATGTTAATTGAGTTCAAAGGTATTAAAAGTATCCGAATAAACATTGCCAATTATTTCCTGACAATGGGAGATTAAGACCGGATTAAATCCATTTGGGTCCTTGAGCCACCGAACGATAAACGATCCGTAATGGTATTCAACCACGCCTATGCTTTCGAGGTGTCTGACGATATCTCCTTCGTAAACCTCGGCCTTTCCCGGGGTAAACACTCCCGTGAACTGATACCTATCGTATGTGCCGGGGGCTTTAATATAGTCATCGAAGGTTCCTTCAAATACCTCTGCGTCCATCTCGGATACTCCGGTATGAGCCTGATGTTGCCATCCTTTTTCTGAGGTGGTCCATTCGTACCCGATAAGGGTGCGGGACTCACGTTCAACTACCTTGAATTTAATCGGTCTCGCAGCCATTGTGTGATTCTTTTAAGCCAAGGAGTAGGCGTAAATACTTCTTTGTACTTTTCGGTATCCTGTTCCCCTTTAGCGTACTCGTCAACTGAATAGGATGGGGGACACAAGGACTTTATCTTTGATTGCTTAATTGGCCTACCGGAAAGTGTTTTCTTTTCCTTCTGAGCATGGATAGGTGCCTTGGAGCGATCTTCATCCACGACACCACGGAGATGCATTTTGATCCTTTTGTTGTGGAGGGTTCTTAGGGCTCTCCACATCTCCATATCCATCCCCTCCGGTCTTTCAATAGGGAAGTCATCGGCAACCTTAATAGACGGGTCTATTTCAGCAACTGGCTTTTTCATTCTCCCTCCGTGATTGTGGCAACAACATCCCCCATCTGCATTACCAGATGTTTCACCTTCTCGGTCTCGCCATCGACTCCTCCTTCTTTCGGAAGGTCCAGTTCGACCTCAAATCCAGCGTACTTCCCGTACAGGATTCTTTCCCCGGGGTTCACCCACATACTGATGAAAGAAGTTCCGGTATCCCTGCCGGGACCTACTGAAACAACGGTTCCACGTTGCGGTTTTTCCTGCGCCTGATCGGGGATGATGATCCCTCCTTTTGTGACTCTCTCGGCCTTGTCTGGGAGGACCAGAATGCGGTCCTGTTTTGGATTTAATACTTCGGGCATACCTGTAATTGTTAGTGAGATAAATGATGAATCGAATAATAAACAAAGTCCATCCTTTACGGAATTGACTATGGTAAATCCTTTTGGATTGTATTTAACACGTTCCCCAACCTTCACAAACGAATTTTCGCTTATAGCAACCACGGTTCCGGTTGTGGGAACTTCCCGGTGTTCGACAGGGATCAGGATTCCGTCAGCAGCAAATTGCTTGGCTGGATCAGGCTTGATCATAATCATATCGCCAACTGGCTTAATATGCTTGTTCTCAACAACCGCCTGAACCCATCTGCTTTGAACGACTATCCTGTTGCGCTCCAGACGGGTCATGGACGCATTCTTATGGAAGATAATGTTCTTTCCAGCGAACTCTCCTGCCGTGCAGTAGGCGATGTTTGTCATCTCAAGAGCGGTAGACACCAGACACTTTGGGAGTTTACGAAGAGGTTCAACCTGATTATAGTCGTTCAACATTGTTATAACACCCTTCTTATCTTCCTTAAAGTAAATGAACTTCGGTTTTATAAACACCGAACACACCTTCTCTCCCGACTTTGTTACACCGAGAATAAAATTCCGGTCATCGGACTCAGATGCCTCATTAAACCACTTTCCGAGATTAATAACAACTCCGAAATACTCCATATGAACGATGTCTCCTTTGTTCACCCCGGGCATGCAGGAATGTACCACGGTTCCTTTTGTGGGAACCCAGTCAGCGGGATGGAGGGATGATTGGTTGGGGAGCAGGATTCCGCTTTTTGTCTCAGCACGAAACAGGCTGTCGGTCTTCTTGAGGCCAATTCCGTAAGCAGTGGACTTGGTCATTAACTTAATTAACATCCTGTCCGACTTCATGCTTTCTGTTTTTTAAAGAATGAATCCATGATAACCTCCAGCATACTTGAGAAAGATCGCCTTTCTTTGTCTGCCTGTTTCTTTACCCTGTCACGAAGTTTTGGGTCTACCGTGGCTGTTATATTCACTTTCATAGTATAGTTATTGGTCTGCAAATATATATCATAAAATAACATAATGCAAGTTTGTTGATAAAAAAATAATATTTTATTTGACAACGATATAAATTAGTGATACTTTTGCGCTATGATTCTACAACAGACATATATGAACAGGGAGTTGGTTAGGGTTAATAAGGCATTGAACAGGGCTACCAAGAGTGGCAACTGGGATAAATGCTTTGGCCTTTTAGCTACCAGACATAGTCTGATTGTCGAAGACAGAAAAAAGATTGTATATTTGCCTCAAAGGAGAGCAAGTGGAATTCACAGAAAAAGAACTGTCGAGACTGCCGTTTAAGGTTATCGGTGACATTGACTACTTCGCAGAGTACCCTTCGTTAAAGAACTATAAGGCTTTCAACGATGAGATTCTTGGAGGGCTGATGATTCCCTTCAACAACCTGTTTCGGTATGTGGTTCTTCTTTACACCCCGAACACCCCCCTGATGAACATCACGGACCACAATAAGCGGAAGGCTGTGGCTCTCCAGATGTCCGATATTGATGGTGCCAAGAATATCGACCTTGTTTCTTGTAGGAATCCATTGTACAACATGATCATCATGGGGTATCTCAGGTTAATGAAGTCTCACCGATGGGCTAAATTATGCGTGTTTACCGATGCCTATTATAATCAGTGTGCTAAACTTCAGGCTGGACTTATTGAGCCGGGAGAACGAACCAAGGAGTTAAAGGCCAATATAAACGATCTGGAGGCAGACATTGAGGTTATGACCAATGAGTTTGTTAACTTCGATAACTCTCCGAAGTTAAGGGACGCTGTGACTCAGGCCGTGGAGGACCAGCATAATGAGTTGCTCCCAGAAACAATAGCGTCACTCATATCGGAGGGGGATGATCCCACCCGGGAATGGTCTCCATATGCAAGTAGTTAAAGATGTATTAAAGCAGTATCTCCCGGCAGATAAATTTCTTCGGGTAAACGACAGGGACCCAAACCTTGTCCCGATAGACATACCACTTCCGAAATGCCCACCACTTCATCTTATTGACGGATATGGACTACCTGCAAAGGAGCAGAAGTTCAAGCGTGAACAGATGCCGATAAATCTGGCGAAGATCGTTAAGTACTGCGATTCCGTTGACGACATCTGGACGAAGTTGTATGCCAGACAACGGGAGATGAAGTCTGAGATAGACTGGATAAAAAAGCAATGGTATTATCGCAGACACGGATATTGGTTTTTTAACAACGGAAAACCAACCTATATAACTGGCACTCACCACTTCTATCTTCAGTGGTTTAAGATTGACGTTGGTTCCCCGAAGTACAGGGATCGGTCCAGAAAGCACTTTCTGTGCATGGACTTCCTTCATAACTACACCTATGACTTTAAGGAGAAAATTTACGATGTAAAAGGCAATCGCCTTCCTAATAAATTTGGTGACGAACTGGAAGACACCGGACACCGCACAATGTTTGGTCTTGTCTATCCAAAAATGAGAAGAGCGGGTGCGTCCTACGAGTCTTTGGCTTGGATGCTTAACCGGATCACCATGACCGAACGGGCGCACTCTGGTATTCAGGGACCGGATAAGACCCACGGATATCGGGCGTTCAAGAAACTGGTATTTGCTTGGAGGAAATTACCATTCTTCTTCCAACCGAAGTTCACCGGAGACAATGACCCTGAAGTAAAACTTAACTTCATTAACAAAACCACCGGGGACTTTAATGCCACTCTTGGACTTGAGACCCAGTTGACTTTTGCAACCACGAACAATGGCCTTCATTACGACCAAGAGAAACTTCTTGACTACCTTCGGGAGGAACCCGGGAAGACAAAACTTGACAACATTTACTTCTCGTGGGATAAGATAAAGAATACGCTGGCTCAAGGGGACGGTGCTGAGATCGTTGGATTTGCCTTGTATCCATCAACTGCCGGGGAGATGGAGAAAGATGGCGGGGAGAATTATTTCTATATGTGCCGGGACTCCAATTACTACGAGCGGGTTCCTTCTGGGAGTACTAAAACTGGCATGGTTCTTATCTTCATCCCGGGAGATGAGGGGCTGGAGGGTTATATTGATGAATATGGAATGTCTGTTACTGACACTCCAACTGAGGAACAGGCGGCATTCATCAAGCGTAAAATCGGGGCAAGGGAACACATTCTGGGCGGCAGGTTGCATTATCTCCAGAGAATGACACCAGAGGGCAACGAAAAATATCTGGAGCATTGTAGGCTTTATCCTCTATCAATAAAAGACTGTTTTGCTACCTCTGGAGGTGGAATTGGGTTCAATGAAATAATCCTTGATAAGCGGATGGGTGAACTTCGATTCGACCAGACTGCTACCAGACGTGGAAATTTTGACTGGGAAGATGGAGTGTTTCTTGGTAAGGTGATCTGGAATGATGATCCGAACGGAAGGTGGACCGTCTCCAAGCTACTACCAGACGATAAAACGAATTTAAGATTCTGGGATGAGGCTCGTGGAAGTTGGATGCCTGTCAATCCCGGCTCTCACATGCACTGTTCCGACCCCTTCAACTTTGACGAGACTGAAGGTAGTCGGCAGAGTATGGGAGGAGGAATTTGTATAGAACGGAGAAAGCATATTCAGGGAGATAGTGTGCCTATACAGAAGTGGCTCACACCGGACGTTGTTTGCACTTATTCATTCCGACATGCTGATACCACTCTGTTCTGCGAGGATATGTTGATGCAGACCCTTTATTACGGGGGGAGACATAATCCTGAGTCGAATAACGAGATGGTCAGGAAGTACTTCAAGAAACATAAGTGCAATGGATTCCTTTATTACTATAAAGACGAGGATGGTAAGTTTAATAAAACCGCTGGATATTCCCTTAATACAGATATGCAAACAAAAATCCTCGGAAGTTCAGTTGACTTTATTGAACGTCATGGTCATCGTTGTAATCATCTGGAACTACTTGACCAGTGTAAGAATTTAAGGGGAAGGAAGGACATTACAAACAAAGACCTTGTTGCTGTTTTCGGAGGGGCTACCCACGCTATTCAGGAGGATTATCGGGTTGAGGAAGTTGCAGACGAAGAGGAGGATCAGTGGGACCTGAGTCCTTGGGTAAAAAAAAGGAGGGGTTGACAATGGGGGTTCAAAAATCATATATTTGCAAAAAAACATGAAACTACGAGCGGGAGTAGAACATTTTGTTTTTGAGATTCAACGTAGTCACTATGACAATATTCCGACAGATGACATAAAGGAGTTTACTACGGACGGGACGATGTTTATCTTCAGGTTTGCAGCCCTTATGATAAAATTTGATTATTCTACCATAGAGCAGTATAATGGAGATTCTGTTATTCCATCTTTTCAGGAACTCGTCCCGATACTTCACGACATGATATACAAGGCAAAGAAACTGGACGCCCTTGATGATGTGAAGGAGGCTCTTTATGGAATGGGAGATGGGGTGTCTACAATTGGTTATCAGGTTACGGCATCACCTGCATCGTTTAACGCTGTTCCCGCTGGATGGAGTCTTGTCAAGGTGATTGTTGTGAATAATGAGTTACATGATGTTTCCGTGTCACTCGGCACGACACTTGGCGGGACCGACCTTCTTGATGTAGAAACTGTTGCTGCCGGGGCAAGAACTACCGTTCGTTGTGGTAAGTTGTATTCGCTCACATCAAATACCTCCGTTTATTTTTCCACCCCAGACGTTGTGTTTGTTGGGTTAACCCTGATAGTTGAAACTAATAAAGAACAAACGACATGAAAAAGCTGATGTTAATCATATTAATGATCCCGATCTTGGTTTACTCCCAGATAGAATCACTTGAAAAGCTGACAGTAACCATTGTGAAGGTCCCGAACGCTGTGCCGCCAACAATTAAGACAAATTTGTTATATGCCTATGGAGGCCATCTTTATTGGAGCGGGGCGAGGATTGACAGTGTATCTTCTGGTGTTGCGCCTACTAATTTCTGGACCGAACAGGCAGGGGCAACGAATAACGCTTATTATAATCGCTCCGGTAATGTTGGAATCGGGAAGACAAATCCTACTGCGCTACTTGATGTTAATGGAGACGCTTTAATTAACGGGTTAGTCGCTGGAACTGGGGGAGGGTTTTTATCACTAAGAAACACAGTCTTCGGGAACACATCCCCTCCATTTTCTGGCGCAGGAGACCAAGTATTAATTGGGTATAATGCAGGGAAGTCAATAGTGGGGGCACAGTCAAATGTTATAATCGGGTCTTTTGCCGGGGATAAGATTACAACCGCCAGCCAAAACACGATTATCGGATATGCCGCAGGAACCGAAAATGTGTCTGGGGGGCAAAATACAATTATGGGCAAAGATGCGGGGTTTTGGGTTACGGCAGACAATAACTCCTTCTTTGGCATGAGGGCTGGAATGAACACAACAACAGGGTATTGTAATACAGCCGTTGGATCAGTAGCCATGAATAATAATGGCTCTGGGCATTCTAATGTTGCGATTGGAGCCTCTTCCCTTTTTAGTAATACAACAGCAAGTAATCTTGTGTCAATAGGAGATAGTTCGCTTTTTCATAGTACTGGAGGAGGGAATACGGCTGTTGGAAGTAAGTCGGCTTGGGGGAACACGACTGGGTGTTACAACACGGCAATAGGGCATCAGGCTATGTATAATGTTACCACTGGATATCAGAATACAGCACTCGGAGAAATAGCCTTGTACTATCTTACATCTGGGAAAAATAATGTGGCTGTTGGAATGGCGTCTGGGGGAGGAGGAATTGGAGACGCTAACACTTCTGTCGGGGCATCGTCTTTGTCTTCTGTTACAACCGGAATGTCTAATGTCGCAATTGGTGCTTGCTCTCTAAAATCTAATCTAAGCACTTGCAATCTTGTTGCCGTTGGAGATAGTTCTTTGCGATCAAACACAAGTGGGTATTATAATACGGCAATTGGGAGTAAGTCTTTGGAGTATAATACTTCTGGAATTTATAACACTGCTGTTGGCCAGAAGAGTTTGTATGCAAATAGTATTGGGTCGTATAACACCGCTGTCGGAGTACAGGCGTTAGACGTAAACTCTGTCGGAAACTTTAACACTGCTATGGGGATGTATTCATTAACTGCAAATATAAGAGGAAGTGGGAATACGGCATATGGGTTTCATTCGTCATACGCAAACGAAACTGGATATAGCAATACGGCTGTCGGGTCGGCTGCGTTACATAACAATACTGCGGGTCACAGTATAGTGGCTATTGGCGATAGTGCCCTTTTTTATAATTACGCCTCAAATAACGTAGCTGTTGGGTACAAGTCTGTATATACAAACACTTTTGCATCGGGAATTACGGCTGTTGGATATTCGGCAGGATATTCTGCTACCGGACAGTATAATACATTTATTGGAGGGTATTCTGGGGTGAACGCAGGTTCTGGAGAGAATAATACCTGTGTCGGATATTCATCTGCTGGATCGTCATCTTTGGGAGCCAGCAATACCTTTATTGGTGCGTTTTCAGGACAATTAGCCGGGGGTGCCAATATGAATACCGCTGTCGGGTACTATGGGCAAAGTTCAAATACGACAGGGGCGTATAATGTTTCTCTTGGTGCTGGATGTTTTAATCCCATATCAATTGGTGCCGGGAATTACACTGGAGACGGAGGTGTTGCTGTTGGGACAAATGCGCTGAGTTGCAAGTTAGACGGGGGACAAGATATTGCCATCGGATATGGTGCAGGGTCAATATATACAGGATCGGCATCGAGACAACATGGAAGTCAATCTATTTTTATTGGGTATTTGACAGGGTCGTATGCGGCAAATTGTACAAACGAGACTGTTATAGGGAATATATTATATGGTCACGGATCAAACACTGTTACCATCGGAAACTCTTCTATAACAGATACTTATTTATCTGGAAAGGTACGTACCGGATCGTTAATGGTTGGTCCGTATAATGTTTCCGTCACTGCCGATTGTAGTATTCCCCCGGCAAGTTCAATGGTGTATCCCGGTGTTGGAATACCTGTTTCAACAGGATCAGCGTGGGCGTCATCTATTACCGATAATTCCGCTAACTGGAATACCAGTTTCGGATGGGGAGACCATTCTACGTTTGGGTACTTGGTTGATCCAATGACCGCAACCGGAGATATTATATTTCGGAGCAACAGCGGGGTTGATGTTGCACTTCCTCACGGAAATGATAATAACATTCTTGTTACAAAAAAGCACACGGCAACACTCCCGGAAGTTGACTACTATGTTCCATCATGGGTTTCCCCTCCTTGGTTAAGTATGGGATACCTTACCACAGAGTCTGACCCGAGTGTTTACGCTTGGGCTAAAGCCGCAACAAAACCAGCATACACTTATACCGAGGTCGGAGCCGCTCCGTCCTCGCATGTTTCAAACACCTCAAATCCCCACTCTGTTACAAAGGCACAGGTTGGACTCGGTTCTGTTGAGAACACGGCCTTGAGTACATGGGCAGGAACATCAAGTGTTACAACACTTGGGGCGATTGTATCCTGTACTTCATTTGCAACATCTGGATCGGTCGGAATAGGAACAACCTCCCCAACGGGATTGATTAACGGAGTCTCAAGTTCTGCAAATGCCATAAACTTCGATATGTATAGCAGCACCGCAACCGTAAAGTCAAATGTTGTTATGCGGAAGGCTCGTGGAACTCCCGCATCCCCCTCCAGAGTGAGTTCAGGGGACCAGCTTGGAGCCTTTACCTTCATCGGGGGATATGATGCGTCAGGGACCTTTACTTGGCCTTCTGGGGCACAGGCAGGTCTTTTCGCAAAGGCAGAAGAGGATTATGTTGGCTCTACAAATCTTGGCGCATACTTTACGATAGAGACAACAGGGGCTGGAAGTGGCAGCAGAACGGAAAAAATGAGAGTTACCGGAGGAGGGACCGTAGCCATTGGAACTACCGCCCCGTCAACAACCGAGATACTTGATGTAAACGGAAATCAAAGAATATCTGGGTATCAGAAAATTATAAAAGTGGCCGCTCATCCCACGATTGCGTCTGGGGAAACAGCAGTATACACCAAGGGAAATTATTACGTTGTTGCTTATAATGACGGAGGAACTATGAAGTACAGGTATATGGATTTGACCAGTACGAACGCAACATGGACCTACAATACGGTGGCTCCATAACAGAAACAAATCCTAATCAAATAACCAAAACAATCAAGATGAAAACAATAATTGCAACAATTATGCTGGTGATGCTTATACTCCCGGTATTCAGCAGCGATGAAAATAATTAAAATTTATCTTGACAAGCCTATTTTGAATTACGTTACTTTGTATCGTTCTTCTTAGTTTTTCTCCTTCAGGGGGTGGTGGACCAAAAATCTACCACCCTTCTTTTGTTAAATTAATTAACATACTTGACATTGGTAGTTTTTTATTTGTAGATTTGCAGTTAAAGTTTTACTTTAAGTGAAAAACAATCTAAGCAGATAAACAGATGATTGTAAATATAGCGAATTTCAAGTCCTCTAATTTCCCCCGGCCATCAGACGAAGTGGACCCTCTATATAAAGAGACTCCTGAATATGGTTTTGATTGGAGTTCGTATATTTACGGTCAGTATATTGCGGGAAAGGCATTCGTCACGCCTGACGAGCAGGAGTCGATCCAGACAAACCGGGACTATGCCGCTGGAAGACAAGACACGGAAATATACCGTGACATGCTGGAACAGCGTCAGGATGGTCCCAGATTCATTGGAGATAAGGAGTACGACTCCTTACTTAACCACAATGAAACAATGATGTCCGTTGATTTTTCCAGAATATTTTCCCCTATCCCTAAAATCCTCCTTAATATTCAGGGGGTAATTGAAAAAACAGAACATGAGATCAAGGTTGCCGCAATTGACGAAAAGTCTACATCCCTGAAGTCGCAACTGAAATGGGAGTCTTATGTTGAGGGGCAGAACAAGCCTATGTTTGACTGGGTCAGGTCCACGCTCGGTCTTCCCGGGCAGGACGATAAGTCTCTCCCGCAATCCGTTGAGGAAATGGAGTTAATGGAGAAGATCGGCTCTTTTAAATTAGCATACGAGATTGGTATTAAAGATGCCTTGACCGCCACTGCAAATATCTCCAAGAACAAGAAGGTAAAGCGAAGAGTTATCCGTGACTTATTTGAAAATGGGAAAGCCGCTACCTTCTGTTATGAAGACGTTGGCGGGGTAATAAAATACAAATATATTGACTTCAGTGAGTTGATTATGGAACCCGCTGATGACGAGGATTACTCTCTGTCTAACTGGGGTGGAATTGTTGAAAACTGGACCATCGCAGACCTAAGATGCAGACTTGACGTCCCTGAGAAAAAACTTGCCGAACTTGCCCGTGCCCAGACGAAGAAAATGGCTGGAATAAACTGGAGTACAGAGCGGAAGGATGGAACTTACTATTATGACGATGTTAAAATCCCGGTACTTGTATCTTACTGGAAGAGTGTTGATTCTGATTATGTAACCAATCACACTGACGGAAGGTCATATAATGAGCCTTGGAAATACTCCAAGTCGAAAGACGGTAAAACAGCCAAGATTTATCCTCCCAGAATGTATAACACGGAACATCGTGTAACCAGTGTTCATAAGAGAAGGGTTCTTTATAGCACAAAATGGATCATCGGTTCGGATATTGTTTTTGACAATGGAAAAGTAACTGATATTCCTTTTGACTTTCACGCCAAGGACGTCCGTCTTCCCTTCGTTATCTACCGCATCCCCGGCATCCCGCTGGTTGAACTGATGATTCCTATTGCCGACCAGATTCAATTAACATACCTTGAACTTCAGAACGCCCGGGCGAAGGCCGCTCCCAGTGGGCTAAAGATTGAACTGAGTTCTATTGAAAACCTGAAGGTCGGGAAAAAGACCCTGCATCCGCTGGATGTAATCAAGATACGAACCCAGACAGGTCACATGCTTTATCGACTGGCTCCTCCACAGATGGGAAATCCGATTGGGATTCAAAATCCTATTGAGGAACTTCTTGGAGGTTATGAACCAGCGATTATCAGTGCGGTCAAGGCTCTTGAAATGTTTTATCAGGAACTTGAGCGGGTTACCGGAATCGCAGACCTTTCCACCGGGAAAAGCCCTACTAACGATCAGGGACTTGGCGTTAGTCAGATTGCGCTCGAAACAACAAATAACACCTTGTCTCCGATATACACTGGATGGGTGACCATGAAGGAAAACATGGGAATGTATTGTGCTATAAAAATCCACTCAAAAATATCTGGTGCCACCGGGATAGACTCTCCTTATTTTGAGATGCTCGGACCAGCAAAATATAATGCCATCAAGGGTGCCGGGAAATATCCTCCTGTTTATTGGGGGATTGATATTCAGGCCAAGATCGACACTCTTACAAAGCAAAAAGTTCTTGAGTCAGCACAGGCCGCTCTTTCTGTTGGGAAGGACGGGATTCCAATTCTTACCTACTCTGAATATCTGTTTATTGTTGATAAACTTCAGGAAGGCGCAAATGTTGCGGATATCAGGGCATTCATCGCCTACAAAGAACAGAAAGCAAACGAACTGGGGGCACAGAGGGCACAGGCGTCACAGGCTCAACTTCAACAGGGTCAGGCCGCAAATGACAAGGCAAAAAGTGATGCCCAGATTCAGCTTGAAACAACTTTGTCTTCTTTAAGGATAAAAGAAAAAGAGGCAGAGGCTATTATTCAGGCCAAGTTGCTCGCCCTTGAATATGCACTTAAGGAGAGGTTGCAGACCAATCAAATCAGGACTCAGGCAGATGTAGACAACGGGCAACTTCCAAGTGGTCAGCCAAATACGAATGGTCCGGTGAATACCGAAGGACAGCCTCCAGCAATGCCGGGAGGTATGCCCCCGGGGGCTAACGCTCCTGTATCTGGACCAATTGTACCGCCCTCACCACAGGCGTCTCGACCGATGGCCCAACCAGTTCAATAAAAACTTTAAGTAAAATAATATAAGTACTTGACATTGGTGTAATAATAAACGTAAATTTGAACCCGAGTAATTTTTAACTTAAATTAATTAACAAATGGCAAACGAAGGAGCAACCGGACCTGATGGAAAGAAGAACGCTACCATAAGGTTTGAAACTCATTCTTCTCTGGAGAAGGATCAGTATTTCAAGGGGAAACACCCCTCTCAGCAAAAGACAGATGAACCTCCCGGGGGACCTGCGGGAGCAACGGCACCTGCCGACCAGAAAAAACCGGAACCTACCGGACCTGCCGGGGCAACCGGACCAAAGACACCTGAAGACCTTATGCTTGGAAAGGTCGGGGAACCGGACTGGAAAGCAAAGGCACTCTCTCTTGAAGAGCAGTTAAAAGCATTAAACGAAAAGGGTCCAGCAAACCCCCAGATCACCAATCCAAAGTTGTACAAGTTGCAGGTTATCGAATCCCAGACTCCTGAAGAGGCACCGCTATTTCACAAAATTGCCTACGGTACGGCAACGTCCGAAGAGTTGTGGAAAGCAGGTTTTCTCCGTGATCATCCGCAGTATAAGGAAAAACCGGAGGACGTCCAGATGTATCTTGAGCGTAAACACCCACTGTTATTTGGGGATGACGTTGATACATCCACCAAGGAGTACCAGTTCGCAAAAATGGATTTCGACTTAGAGGCAGACAGAGTGAGGCAATCACTCCAGAATCGCTTTGACGAAATCAAGCTCCCCGAGGCAAGTTATGCCAAGGAGGATAGCGCACAGGAAACGAACGCACTTGCTACGGCATGGCAACCTGAGTTTGCTAAGATCAAGACTGGATTTGAAAAACTTTCAATCAGCGTACCTACCACAGACAAGGAGGTTGAGTTGGTTGAGGTTGAGATTCCTGTTGAAGATCAGCAGAAGTATCTTCGTGCTGGCGCATTGATGGTTCTGAGTGAAAAATTACCTGCCGGGGCTGAAAGCCTTGAACGGGTACAGAAGTACATTCAGAAACAATACATTGCTGACCATCACATCGAACTCATGCAAAAGGCAATGAAACAGTCTGCTGCCAAAATGGAGAAGTTGATGTTGGACAAAACAACCAACCCGAATCGGATTAAAACCCCTGCTGGATCGAATGACGGGGACAGCAATCCGATGGAGGCATTTATTAAAAAAGTTACTAAATCTTAAAGCAAATGGCTAAAACCGATGCGAACAGTTACCCGGGAGCCGGGATTAAAACTGAAGAGGTAGTATCCTTCATGGATTACTTGGAGCCTCAATATTGGAATCAGGTTGGTGCCCGTTATGGGTATCAGTTTGACGGAATCTATCAAATCCTCCGTGCCCTTGGCCGGGAAACCCCTGTTGCCGCTGATGAGTGGTATGCATACGAGGAAAACCGCTACCAGCGTTCAATCACTGTTGGCGATGTTGACACCGCTGCCCCGGGCGCAGGTGGAACTGTTATTGTCACCTTACACGCTGACGATCACGAAAACAACGGCAAAGTATCCTTCCCCCGTCAGGGAGAAATGGTCTTGACCGCTACCGAAATCCCCTGCTGGATTATTCTTAAAGAAACCGTTGGCCGTGATAACGCACACCGAATCACGATTAAACCCTTCGATTCAAGTGATGATCTCGGTGACCTGCATTCACAGAAGTTGATTATATTCTCCGGTGCAAAAGCCGCTGGTACTGGTCAGCCTGACGGAACCTATGTCGGAAAGACAAGGCGTAAATTTGTTGCTCAGATTCTGCCCGAGTCAATCGGTCAGGAAGGAACTCAGTTTGTTAACACCGAATGGGTTCAGGCAATTGATGACGGTCGTGATTTTAACGGCTGGTACAACCCCGGCCTGATGATGGCTGAATATCGTCTTAATCGCAAGATTGACGGAGCCTTCACATGGGGTAAGGAAAACACGAATAACATCACTCAGACCACTTCCCGTGGTTCTGTTAACTTGGTTAAGACAACCAAAGGTGTTGTTCCTTGGATCACCGAACTTGGCAAGGAGATGACTGTCACCCCGGGTGCCTTTAACATCGCTGACCTTGACGAAATCACCCTTTATCAGAAACAGCAGGGTGTTACCTCGAATGTTGGGATCATCTTTGAAGGTCCTGAAATCGCCATTGATATCCGTAACGCCACCAAAGACTATGTTGATGGAAACGGAACGGATTACACTACCATCGTCAACCAGTATTTTCAGGGTGACGTACAACGTGCCATGAGCATCAACTTCAAGACTATTGGTCTGGGAGACATGGTGTACATCCGCAAGGAGGTCCCGGCATGGAGTGATCCTACTGCTTATGCGGAAACCGGATTCGGCATGCCGAAATACGCTATTGTAATGGCCTTGGAAACCTATAAGGACCCTGAGACCAGTGAATTGATGCCTAACATCGGATCACGCTACCGTGCCCTTGGCAGTTACAGCCGCAGGATGGAAGTATGGCAGGACGGTGCGGCAGGTGGAAATCCTTCAGGATACATCGGTGATGTTGACGAGAAGATGCTATTCCTCCGTGCCCACGTTGGCTTACAGGCGTTGAAGATGAATCGTGCGGTCATTATGAGGCCGTGATAAGATTGCTGAAACGGGAACTGCCTTCGGGCGGTTCCCTTTCTTTTAATTAACTGGAGAAGAACAACTTTAAAGAACGAACATATGTTAGTATCAGACGGAAAAAAATTAGACAAAGCCGACAAATCGAATTCAGTTGTTAAGTTCTACAACGACTGCATGGAGGCATTAAAGACAGTCAGGGATGACAATAAAATCATCTTTGAGGCACCTGCCAGAAAAGTAACCATTAATCAGGAGGGAAAACGTGAGAATTCCGCAGGTGGATGGGCTTTATACCGGGAGAAATTGATCTTCGGAAAAGAAGAGCATGACATTCAATATTACGAAACATCGTTCCCTGACGCCAAAACAGGGGCAGAAACATTCAGGCCAAGACGATACAGCTTTAACGGAGCCATTGATCCGCTGCTTGTCGATCAGGACCCAGACAAGGTATTTTTCCTGATCTTCGTTTCCCGGCACTGTGAAATCATGCCAGAACTGGAGGCTTTCCAGAATAAGCTGAAGAGGGACAACCGGAATATCTACTGGAGAGTCCAGAATAAAAAGGCCGAATCTCGTGTTAAGGTTGATTTCAAACGTAAACTTCTGGCCGTTGAAAACGCCATTTACGAAGAAAACGGCCTTTCAATGGACGTACTTCGTGTCATTGCCAAGAACTTCCAGATCGGGAGTGTTGACAGGCTTGACCCAAATCAGTTAAGGGATGCCCTTGCTGAAAACGTGCTTGCCACAAACGCCAACGGAAGGTATGACCTTAAGAAAATTGAGGCATTCCTCGACCTGCTCCCGGCAAAAGGGGAGAAAAAAATAAGCGATACCGCAAAGATCGTTGCCTTGGTTTCCGATCTTGAGGCGCACAATATCCTTGTGAACAAAAAGATTGCCGGGAATAAGGCGGCATGGTTCTTAGGTGACCAGCAACTGGTGGTCCATTCTCCATCAAAGAAGAAGGAGGACGCCCTCGTTGACTACCTTACGTTAAATCCTGAAGAGAGAGAAATGCTTGAACAAAAAGTCGTGGAATTAACCATCTAAAAGAAATAAAATGTCGGTTCCAGCACAATTTATCCCATTGAGATATGGGCTGATCATTAACCTTGATACCAAGGCCATCACCTTCGAGGACATGCTTAAGACAAAATACCTGTCTGTCTATGGCGTTGCCATCTCGGATGTGAAGGGGCTTATCAAGATTTCCCATCCGTCTTCCGGTACTACCATGTACAAGAATTCAGGGTGGAATGCCGATGATTACACCTTTCCTGACATTGACGGATCGAACCCTAACTGGACGTTTGCCAACGGTATAGATCATATCCGTATGCCTCTTGGAACGGATGGAAAACCACTGCACGGGACCATTCTTGTTGAATACAAGGTCCAGACCGGAGTGTACGTAAACACGTCATCCAAGGAGTATAATTACCAGTTTGTTCAGCCAGTCATGTCTATTAACATGGATGTGAATTGCGAGTCAGCCGTTCTGGTAAGTGAGTACGCTACGGTTCTTGTTGTTGGAGGGGTTATTCCGATATCCATTCTTTCACACAAGGTTGTCCCCCCTGATGGGGCGGTCTGTGTTGATCCCGGTACAACGGATGACACTATCCGCTATATCGGAGGCGATCTCTTTGATCCCGCTAAGCAAATCTGGAGAGGGGAATACCAGACCACTATCGCCAATCAACTTACCTACAACATGGAAAAGTGGGATTCCTACAACTGGATTGTGATTACCTGCATTCTTCAGGGGTATGAGCATCTGGAAGTGACCTGCAAGGACTGTGGTTGTGTGATGATCAAGTGCATACAAAACCTTCAAAGACTATGGGAGGAATCTATTGGTGTTGATCCGGTTCGTGAACATGTGTTGCACAATAAGGTAACTATGGTTCTGAACGCATGGATCGACTATCAGGATGCTATTTCCTGTGGAAACGATCCTTCCAAGTTCTGTGAAATAATTTCCAAGGTTGTTCAGGGCGAAGCCTGTCAGTGTCTGGAAGACGATGATTCTATTCCTACCCCGGTTCAGCCTCATGGAGGAAGTTCAAACAGGGGTGCCACAGGTCCGACAGGACCCTCACAGGGACCAACCGGACCGACTGGACCGACTGGACTTACCGGAGTCGCTGGACCCACGGGGAACTCTATAACAGGTCCAAGGGGACCAACAGGACCTCGTGGACCAACCGGAAGAACCAAGACCGGACCAACCGGACCACGTCCCGATCCCATAGAAGGACCGACAGGACCCCCGGGTGTAACTGGAGTGGAGATATTTAACGGGAACGGAGTTCCTTCTGATCTGGTTGGCAGAAATAAGGATTATTACATCAGGAAGGATGTTCGCAGTATCTACTACAAGGCTGGTGGCGTGTGGCAACTTACAACAACACTGGTTGGACCAACCGGACCTACTGGAAGGACCGTAACCGGACCTGCTGGAATAGGAGCGGCAGGTCCTACTGGAGTAGGGTTAAGAGGTGCCACTGGACCTTCTGTAACTGGACCAAGGGGACCGACCGGACTTCGTGGACCAACTGGAAGAACTAAGACCGGACCAACCGGAGGAAGAGGGACCACAGGAGCAGTTGCCGTTACAAGATCGACCCGTGCCCCGATATTCGGAGACACTCCTCCGTGTTTCGGAGCCATGTGGATAGACACGGCTAATAGAAATATCTATGTTGCAATCGACACCTCTGGATATTCAGATTACAAACTTGTGAAAAACTATTAAAATAAATCAAAATGGCTCTATGGTGCGAAAACGAAAAGCCACTTAAAATAACCTTTGCGAGAAAAGAGATGGGGCTGGATGTGTATCTTTACCTCCCGGGTCCATCTCTTTCTGTTGTTGATTTCGATGTAAGGACTGAGGGCACAATGGCGTTCGCCATAAATACCGCCTACCCCCGGGTGAAACCACATATCTGGGTCGGAATGGATAAACCAGAGTGTTATGACCCAAGGTTAATGTACGAGGGATTCCCGAAGATTTTCAGAGGATCGTATTTCAGGCAGGTATATCGTGGCAAGTCCATCAAGGAATACCCACAAACATACTTTGCAGACTTGGCTAAACCCCAGAAGGGAATTGAAGACATGTTTCTTTTGAATGGAGACGATGTTACATTTGTTTGGTTTAAGCATACCCTTGCCGTGGTTCTCCATACCATACTCTGGATGGGGGGAAAGAAAATACATTTTGTCGGATGTGATCTGGGAGGAAAAAAAGACTATCACGATGACAGGGTTCTTTCCGATGAGCAAAGGGTGTACAATAGGCTGCTGTACGATCAACAGGCAACGTTCTTGAAAGAATTCACCTCTATTGGAGAAAAATATGGGGTGGAGTGTATTTCATGTACACCGGAATCCCCTATAAATGATTTCATGCCGTACAGGAAGGTCCATGAGGCAATATCTGACAGTAAGGCGGTAGTTGGTCCCACTCGGGATGTTAAACACGCTCTGGAGGTAGAAGAAAACGAATTAGAGGAAATAACTGACTCTATAAAGTGGAAAGAGCCGATCAGGGAGCGTGGGGTCTTGGTTATGTGCGACAAAAATCAGGAATGGATGCTCGGCTGGTGGTTCGATAACTACATCAGGCATAATCATCTTCCTATACAATTCGTTGACATCGGAATGACGGAGGGAGGGGTCAGGTTCTGTAAGGCTCGGGGAAGTTATGTTAAGATGAAGGATGTTCCTTTAAAGAATTGGTTTAAGAAACCATTTGCCTTGAAGTTATCTCAGTTCAAGAGAACGGTTTACATGGATGTTGATTGCGAGGTACGAGGATCAATATTCCATTTGTACAAAAAATACCCAAAAGGATTTGTGATATCAAAAGACCTTTTCACAAAACAGTCTCCCGGCAAAGACCCCGTAAACTCAGGGGTGATAATTTTTAACCATGCCGACAGTATAATTGACAAGTGGGGAAGTAGTGTTATAAAAAACCATACCATGTACAGGGGAGATCAGGAATGTCTTGATCTTGTAAGGTACAATTATGTCGAACTGAGTCCTGTTTATAACTGGACGAGGGTAATGGGAGATAATAGTAATGCATTAATATTCCATTATGTTGGGGCGATAGGAAAAGAATTTATAAAAAAACAAATATGAGGTTGACAAGCCTGACTTAATTGTTGTAGATTTGCCATATGAACCTTAAGGACGTAAATTCTGTTGTTTCGTTTTGGCTCGGAAAGAAAAAGCCGGGATTCACGCTTACCAAGCCTGAGTTCGAGCGTCTTCTGCATCTTTCCCAGTTGAAACATTTGAAAAGGAAGATAGGACTCCCTGAAGAATATCAGCCCGGGGCACCCTTGCCGAAACAGGTTTACGAGATATCAAACGTCATTATGGACGATCTGTCTCCGTTTAAGAGAGTTATGGGGGGAGATGAGATGGCTCTTGCTATTGACATGGCTGGATACACCAATGTCCCCAAAGATTTTTATTACCCTTCCACCCTCCAGCTTAAGTTGATTAACTCGAAAACAGGAAAGTTAAGGTATCGCAAGATCAGTATTGTAACTGACAAAGAATGGGCTGACCGTCTCGGTTCTTTTAGCGCAGAACCAAATCGGTATTTCCCGGTTGCGAACTTTCAGAATAAATTTATTCGTTTTTACCCAAAGGACTTAAGGTCGGCAGACTTTGTTTATATATCAACTCCGGTAAAGCCAGTGTACGGAGTCACCTATGGGAGAGGGTTTGCTGAATACGTCCCATCAACATCCACTGAACTGGCGTGGAACGATACAAATATAATTGATATTATGGGGATTCTTCTTGGAGAGATTGGGGTAAATATCCCGAACTCGGACCTGATAAATATCTCCGATAAGGCAGAAGTAACAGGAACGTAATTATTAACCACAAAACCAAAATCAAATGAAAAAGTTCGCTTTATTTTTACTCATGGCTGTTTTTAGTATGAGTGTTTTCGCCCAGAAAATTATTGAAACGCCCTCTGTAAGTGCTAAGTTCAAAAAAATAGGCACGGCAGGGGATATTATTGTTGAAACAGGCACAAAGGCAATGTATATTGTACTTGCCGGGAAAACCGTTGGCACGGCTGATAACATTACCACTTCAATTGCCGGGACCGCCAGAATTGCGGCATTGTACTACGCTACCGGATCGGCCTATCTGGATACCACGAACAATAAGAATGTTCATGGGTATCTGACGTTTTATAAACCTCCTTGCTCGAACCTTGCTGGAGCAACGTCAAATGTTGGGTATGGGACCGGGACACTTAACGCCATCTCCTCTGGAGCCGTGTCTACCACTGCATTTGGGTATCAGGCGTTAAAGAACATGACTACTCCGCAACAGAATAGTGCGTTTGGCTCAAGTGCTTTATATTACAATACCACAGGTGCCGGGAATTCTGCCTTTGGAGCATCCTCTCTGTTTAATAACTTGACTGGGGGTATGAACTGCGCCTTTGGGTTAAATTCTATGTTAACCAATACCACCGGAACAGACAATTCGGCATATGGAACAAATTCCATGTATTGGAATACCACGGGGTCCAATAATATCGCTGTTGGGAAAGAGGCTTTAAAGGCAAACACAACCGCATCTTATAATTCAGCCGCAGGGTTTCACGCTCTTACCGCAAATACCACAGGAGCAAATAACAGTGCTTTTGGGGCATCTGCACTGGCGGGAAATTTAGCGGGAGCAAGCAATTCTGCTTTTGGATCGTCTGCATTAAGCGCAAATCAGGGAGGTGCATCTAACACAGCCACTGGTATGGCGGCATTGCAGGGGAATATCTCCGGTAACTACAATACGGCAGTCGGGGAAAATGCTCTTACCTCAAATACGACCGCAAGCAGCAACACCGCAATCGGATATCATGCTATGTACGGAAATATAACCGGGACAACCAATGTTGCGGTAGGCGAACAGGCTTTAAAAAGCAGCACAGGAGATGGAAGTACGGCAGTCGGATACCATGCTATGTATGCAAATACGACCGGGACAAATAATACCGCTGTCGGTGATCAGGCTTTATTGACTAATATAACTGGTATATACAATACTGCTATCGGAAGAATGGCCTTATACAACTCAACTTTAGATCATAATACCGCAGTTGGGGCGAGTGCCCTTACATCCGCTACTACCGGACTTCAAAACTCTTTTTTGGGAAGTTTATCTGGTCAAAACATTACATCTGGAGGCTCTAATTCAGGGGTTGGGATGTCTGCGTTAAGTTCAGTAACTACGGGTATTGGAAATTCTGCACTTGGGATGTATGCCCTTACAAACTTATCTACATCGGGAGGGTATAATACCGCTATTGGGTGGGAGTCTGGAATGGGGATTAAGACTGGTTCTAATAATATTACTATCGGAAAAAATGCAGGTCCGAGCGGAACAACGTCTTCATCCACAAACAAGCTATACATTTCAGGCGCACCCGGGGGAGCGGATACTGCTTTCATATACGGAGATATGACTGGGGATAAGGCTACGGCAACATTACAGCTTAATTCAGCAGTAACAGCGTTCAAATCCTGTTCTTCTCCTATCGTTGCTGCCACAACCACTCTTACCCTTCCCGGCACAACCACGATCACAAAAACAACCGGAAACGGTAACTGTGCAACTGCAAGTCACTCTCTCGCTGTAACCGACACAGTGTATGGAACAACCGTATTTGTCAATGGTAATATCATAAAACGAACCCTTGTGCCAAAGGCGTTTGACTCCACTGGAACGATTACAGCCGCTCAACTATTAAGGGGGGTAATTACCTCTACTTCTGGGAGTCTTCAAAACATAACCATGCCTACGGCCACCACTCTTGCTGCCTTAATCCCGAGTTGCGGAAGAGGAACCTACGTGGATTTTATTATAGATAATTCGGCTGGTGCCCAGACTATAACAGTTGTTCCTGACGGAAGTATGCCAGCTATAACCTCTCCTATCACAGGGGGCGCAACACTGACGGTGTCTGTGGCAAATGCTGTGGGCGGTTTCCGATTGTATTTTACAAGTGGCACGGCTGGCAAGCTGTTAAGACTGTATTGAGATATTCTGTTTTCAGAATTCTTAATCAACTTAACGCCATGTCAAATGACCATCAAGGAAATATATCAATATTGCGAGGACCTCGCCAATAAAGACCAGAAGGGGAATGCCTTCGGACCTGATCAATTCAATAACACAATGAACTTTGTGTCTCTTGAATTATTTCAGGGGTTCTTTAAGATGGCGCAGGAAGTAGCCGTGGAAAAGGGTGTGCCTCTAAGTGAGGTTATCTTCTCTATGAACGATCTTCGCACGTTCATAGCCATTGTCTCCATACCGAGCGTGAATGTATTTCCTATTGACAATACGTTCGTATCTGTTGTGGCACCGTACCCCGCTAATTACAGGTATTGGCTTTCCTTGATGGCAAACAATGTTCCGGTGGAAATAAGGCCATATTCTGAAATCAGCAACTACCGGGGAGGAATGTTGAATGTAAATCCTGACGAACATCCTCTGGCGTTTGAAGGAGGAGGTGGTTTCGAGATTATACCGAACGACCTTCAGAAGATTTCAATGACCTATCTCAGAAAGCCAGCAGTGCCGTTTTACGATTTCTGTACCACCAGTGATGACCTGAAGATTTTCATGCCAGTTGGCTCAAAAATAAGGTATCTGGGTCCCACTGACTATTTTGTTCTTTACGATAAAAACGGAGATGTGATCTGCTTGGATGTCTATAAGGAAGGTATTGCAAATCCTTCTGATACTTATCTTTCCAGAACCGTGGAATTGGACTGGACCGACACCATGCATCCAGATATAGCAATGTCTGTACTTGAGAAAATGGGGATCAACTTACGTGAACCCGGGATTGTTCAGTGGACTCAATCAAAATCAAAATGATCAAGATAGAACTCATCGAAAAATGTCATTCTAAGAACCCGCAGGTCCTTCCTCAGATTATTGAAGGACATTGTGGGACCGTCTATAATCAACTCCTATTTGACACCGGGATGGGATCGGATTATGATATCCATGCCAAGCAATACCTGAATGTTCCGGTTTTGTACGATGAGGCTGTTAATCAGTTTTATTGTGAATACCCGCAAGATATCTGTGTCCTTCCTGACGGAGCCGGGGTGAGAAGAATAAACCGAATGAAAGGGCAGGGTAGGGAATTTGTCCCTATTCAGAAATCGGCCATACCTGCATTCAATAATCTCGTAGTCAGTAAAACAGACAAGACAATTGGGTATTCATTAACCCAAGAAAGAATCGAACTGGAAAGGAATCCCGGGGTTAAGGAACTTAAGATGTCGCTGGTTATTCCTTTTGAACGTTTCGACTATGAGGATCAGGTCCATATACCCAAGGGGCAGGACGCTAAATTTTGGGCGGCTGTTGATCAGTTAATAAATGGCACACCGCCAGTAAATAAAGTTAATGAATAACCATACAAATGGATAGTCCAGCCTTAATACCGATCTCCGCTGTTGTCGATTCATATCTGAATGTGACTGGTAATTATAGTGATGCCATGTTTCGCAGACTATTACAGGTAGTTTGTGAAAATTACACTCACCTGAATATTAACAGCACCTCGATATTTCAGACTCTCAGGACAACGGTTGGTAGGACCAATATCGTGGCGGTTCCGAGCGACTATATTGATTATGTAAGGATCGGAGTTCCTGTTCATGGGGAAATCTATACCTTGACCAAAAACGACAAAATTCTCCTCCCCACATTAATGTCATGTGGGGAGGACGTTAAGGACCCCGGCTCTTCTTCTTACACCGAAAAGCCGTGGTATCCATCTTTTTCATCGTCAGGTGGAAGGAACTTCCTTTATTACAACTACGACAAAAAAGCCAGAGCAATTGTATTTAAAGGAGATGCAGTTGGCCGTGAGGTGGTTATTCAATACATTTCTTCTGGAGTAAGCATGGATGGAGACACCTTGATCCCGGTGCAACTACTTTTAACCATGAGGGCATTTCTTCACTGGACACTTCTTAGTTTCGATGTGAAGATGCCTGAAGTTAAGGTAGTTGCAGCTAAGAGAACATTTTACGAACTTCTTGCGGAATATGAGCGAATGGATATGTCCTTCACAGCAGACGAGTTTATTGACGCTATCAGGCAAGGGTACAAACAAACAATCAAATCATAAATGTATGGAACTCACTGTAAGTGCAACAGGAATAACGATCACCAGACACACCGGATTAACCAGCAGTGTCGAACTTCATATCCCGGCAAAACTCATTTATGGGTTTAAGAAACAACGGAATGAAAAGGTTTATGTGAAGTGGGACCAATTAACTATCTTGGATTGCTCCGCTTACAGTATTTACAATGGGGTAGCTGTTACGCCAACGGCCATACAGATAATGAGCGACCTCGTTACTATAACCTCATAATGACCATAGTCGTGGCATATCAAATTTCAGCATCGTTAATTGCTTTCTGTATCTGGATTATGGAAGGGTTTCTGGATGGACGGAAAGAGGCGTATTATGCAGCCAAGGCAAAGGAGCATCAGGATAAGCCTGATTACAATATCTATGACGGTATTATGAACTCCATACTATCCGAGAAAAGATGGCTTTACCTAACCACACGACTTGTTATGACTTACCTGCTTGTGATCGGAATAAAGATCACCGTGCTGCTTAAGTACGAAGAGGTTTCATATCATCCATTGATTTCAGCGATTGTGTTTATCACTATTCTTCTGGCTCCCGTCCTGTCGTATCCGTTCATCCATGATGCAACCTTTTACACCATGATGAACAGGCGCATCCCGGGATATTATCCCAGATCGTGGAAAACTAACCTTGACCAGTCTCGTTTCAGCGTTAATTATCCAACAAGACTCTATCTGTTTATTATAGCTGTATTAATGCTCGTCTCGCAAATCATTATTCATGTACACTGCTCTTAATGGAAACGATGAACCCTCAAGCGTTAAACATATTTCAACTTGCAGGATGGTCAATCGCCATATGGTTTGTGATAAGATCAATTTGGAAATATGACGCCAACGAAAAGAAGTTAATCGAACTCGCTATAAACTCGGCTACTCACTGGGAGCAGTGTGCGGCAAATTACAGAAGTTCCACCACTCACTTCGACACCACCGATGCGACCATGTGTAGGATCGACAAAGATGTGTCTACACTTAAAAACAATGTCACCAGCATAGAAATAAGGCTGGTGAGAATTGAGGAAAAATGCAAACTAACAAATCACGCACATGATAAAACTTAAATTCTGGGAAGACCAACTCCCGAACGGACAGGTCACCCAATCGTCAAGCAGACTGATCTTTCTGAGTGGATGGCTTTTTTTGTATGCCCTCATCACCTTTGAGGTGCTGTCAGTAACCTTCTGGAATGGAAAGATGGATTATGCCCTTATCGCAATGATCGCAGGGTTTGCCACAGGCCAAAAGATGTATCAGAAAGCCGTGGAGTCAAAAGACATCAGTCCTGACACCCCTATTGTACCGGAGGTTCCGGTTACGAAAACAGACGCAGCTTAATTGAGTTAAGATGAAAAAGCTACCGTGGGGATATATTTTAGCCGCCTGTCTTTTTATTGTCATCGGGATTCTTTTGACACAGATGTGTAAAAGGACCCCTGAGACGACTCCTGTTGCCAAGGTGACAATAGACTCTCTTGTAAAGGTGAACGCATTCCTGATCGAAGAAAACAAGGCAAAGTCGGACAGTATTGACAGGGTGGTAAAGGACAGGGAGGACAGGGTCGCTGAAAAGGAGAAAACGATACGGTTGATCACGGAAAAATACAACCGTCTTCGCCAACAGGTTCCTCCCGGGAGGGACACGGTGGTTAAGGAGATTCAGTTTCTTAACGGAGAGGAGTGTCTGGAGAAGATGCCTATTCTTCAGGTTCAATTATGTATTAAAGATTCCGTTATTGATGACCTGAAACGGAAATGCATATTTAAAGACACGGTGAACATGGCTCTTCAGAGGCAGTTTGATCGGTCAATATTGTTAAATAAAAGCCAGCAAGGGCAGTCGGAGAAGGACGCCAAGAAGGTTAAACGATTTAAGCGACTCGGTATTGCCGGGGTGATTGTGGGTGTGGCAGGTGTTATTTACGCAACTTTACATTGAAATGACTAAGGTAAATCAGGTAATTATTCCACATAAAATGAATCAGGACGTTGATGAACGTGCCCTGAAGTCAAATGAATGTCGATACAAGCTGAATCTTCGCAGTGGAACGACAGAGGGGAGTAATTCTGAAGACTCTGAGCCTATCGGAAGCACGAGAGAGATTCCTAATCCGTTTTACAACCTCGGAGATGTTGACAATGGATCGCATGAAGACATTTCAACAAGCACTGTATTCTTTTTTGTTTACAATGCCAATAAATCTTTTGACAAAATACTTCGATACACTCCAGCGGCAAACAAGTTGGAGCGTGTGTTACAGCACCGATATCTTAACTTTAGGCTTGATCGAAAAATTACAGATGTCGATGTGGTTGATGGACTACTTTATTGGACGGATGGCGGTTTTGTTTCGTTCAAAGATAACGACTTTACTCCCCCCAGAAAGATAAATATAGACAAGGCCATAAAGTTCTCTCGGGAGTTTTTTAGCATGGCTATGGGGAATCCAAACAGGCAATGGGAATATAATTATTGCAGAGAGGCTAAGTCGGTAACCGGACAGAATGATCATTACGGCAAAACGGCATATATAGGAGTCTTCCCGTCTCTTTTTAGTGTCGGAAGATACATGGTTGCTTGGACTTTGGATGGAGGTGAATATGGGTACAGGCATAAGCGCACATCGGGTATAGGTAAAATACTGGACCAAGGCTCCGTTGGTTCTCTTGAATACATTGTGACCGACAGGCCGTGGAGAGAAGGTCCCGACATCACATCTCTTGCAAAATACGGGTACTCCTTGATATTTCAGACCGGAATGTATTTCGGTATAGATTATCAGGTTTTAGACGCTATAAAATACCCCCCGGCATACCCTCCGTCATACGGATACTGGGGTTCTGGATCGCCCAAAGAGACGGGTAATCTAAGGGACCATGTTTATCAGTTTTGTTATAGATACATTTACGATGATCGTGAAACAACCGTGCTGTCTGCTTTTAGTGGGGTTTCTGAAGGGGGTACAAGTGAAATGTTTGACGGGAGTTACATTGATGGTAAGGAAAACGGGATTCGCATAACGCTGGATACTGGGTCAATTGAGGTAGTTGCGATAGAATTGTTCTTCAGGACAAACGAAACTCAGGAATGGAAGAGGTTTTACAGGATTGAAAAATACGACCAGAATGGCAATGTTTTGATCGAAAACGATATCCCGTACGTGTTCGAGTTTTTCAATAATTATGTCACCCAGAATCTGGCAAAGGAGGACGCAATTCGCCCGTTCGATTACGTACCGCAGATCGCAAGGGGACAGGAACTTATTGAAAAGAATAGGATTCTTTATTATGATTACTGGGAGGGGTTTGATAGGGTTAATCCAAAAATATCCCTAACAACAGTTTCTCGTGCGTTGTCATTTGCAGACTATCAAGAGGCGCATGATTTTTATCTGGCAGATATAATTATAAATAATCCAGACGAAAGTTTATCCAGAGAGTTTTTGTGCATAGTCGTAAGGTTAACGGACCTGATGCAAAGGGATCGTGGCCTATGGTATTTCTCAGCATTTGACGAGAATATAATCCCAGATACCATATCAGCGATATACATGTCTTCCCCGGGGGACTATACGGCAAACATTATAAGCCATTGGGTGGATGGGATACGATTACAATACAGGACGTATCCGGTATTTTCAAAATATAATATGCCCATGTTAAATGACTACACAACAAGGGATATGAATGGGACTACCGGGAACCCTTTGGGACAAGGGATTCTGTCGGGGGATCGTATAGCCATTGCCGTAAATGATTATGCCACTCCTTGGCCGGGGCTATATGGTCCTAAAATAACAGAGTCTGTAAGTGTCGGAACGACCAGAAAAGCGTCTTTAAAGCATAGGTCGTGGTATCAAGCAGGAGTTGAATATTATGATGGACCTTCCAGAAAGGGAGCGGTTGTTCTTTCGGAAAACTCAAGACTGTACATACCCCCGGGAGATGCCGGGGATCGGGCAATAGACGCAGTGTCGTTACGCATGGCCATAGGGCATGTTCCCCCGATGGAGGCAGATACATATCAGGTGGTTATCTCAAAAAGGTTATCCATGTCGTATTTCGATTATTTTAGGGTATATTCCATAAGAGAAACTCCTGCCGCTGTTGGTATAATAACTATGAACACGCTTGACATTACGGTGAATCCAGACATTCTGGATATGAATGAGGTGTTTAAAAAAAGTATTGTAAAACCATATGTCTGGGAGCGTGGGGATAAAATAAGATTTGCGTATTATAGAACAAGTCAATTGGCAAATACACAAGGATTATATTACTATAAGAATTTTCCAGACACCCTCTCTTTCGACATTATTAATGCCGAATACAAGGAAGTCCCAAGGCAGGGGAGGCAGGTCATCCCTATATACGAGGAAAATCAGAAGGGGGAAACTATATGGACGGCAGAGGGAAATAAGGTAGAAAATATATTTTCCCTTCAAATTACCATACCAGCATTTAAGTATGGCAGTATAGATGGATTTAAAGACCTTGCGAAGATAGGCCCAGAGGAGCAGATTTTTGTTGAAATATTCCGTCCAAAAAAGGAGAATGAAGATAATTTATTTTATGCCATTGGTCCGAGGATTCCAATTTCACAGCCACATACCGATTACAGGGCGCACCAATCAACAAATTCTTCGCAGGATGATGTCGATCAGACAACGGTAAACGGAGTGTCGTTAAACGATGCTATACTTACCGTTTCGGGCGGGGATGTGTGGGTAAGAAACAGGCTTACCGGGGTCATACAGAACCCAGTTCCATTCCCAATAGAATCTACAAACTATTCCGACTTTTACGAAAGCGAATTGCCTTGTCTTGGGAATGTAAATGTGGAAAACAGAAACATGAAACGCCAGAATTTCCCCACTGCATACAGGTATTCCGGTTTGTATATTCAGGACACTCAAGTTAATCAACTTAATAGTTTCTCGTCAGGTGACTCTAATATTCTACCACATAAATTTGGCAGAATAGCAAAAATGATTGAGGTCGGAGAAGTGTTAAGAACATTGTTGCAAAATAAGCCCATCTCCCTATATGTGAGTGCCGTGTCAATGAAACAAGGAACCATTGGAGGTCAGCAGGTTGTTGCATTATCAGATAAAGTTGTTGGGGGACAGTTGATTCATCCAGAAGACTTTGGGACCATAAACCCAGAAAGTGTAACGGACTCTGGAAGTTACACGTATTTCTGGGATATGTATAGCGGGATATGGTGCAGATGGTCCACAAACGGAGTTCGTCAGATCGTTGGAAAGGACAGTGAGTCTGGGTGGGACTATGGAATGTCAACGTATTTCAGAAACAAAAGCAGGTCCCTAATAAAATCTGGAGTTGCCAATGTGAATGTATATTCAGCATTCGAGAGCGAATATGGGAATTTAATTGTTACATTTGTTGACCATATTAACCCTATTAATAATGCCACCCTGATGTTCCATGAGCCAACCAATTCTTGGACAACTTGTTTGTCCTTCATTCCTGATGGATATGGGACTTGTAATCTTGTGTTTATGAGTTCAAAGGGAGGTAGGCTGTATCGTCACAATATAGGCGTTACAGATATGGACAACGCTCCAAATATTTTTTATGGAGTTCAATACAAAAGCGAGGTTATTGTTGTTGCTAACGTGAATCCAGACAAGATTAAGTCGTGGGATTCTATGGAAGTGTTTTCGTATGGAAACTGGGAGTCTCCCGAAACCGGGGATGTGTACGTGATTACGGATGGAAGTCACATGCGAAGCAGGTTGAAAAGTTCGGCATTTAAACGCAGAGAAGGCGTTGGTGTTGTGTCATTTTTGAGAGATATGTATACTCATGGAAAGGAGTCGTTGTCTGATTTGTTTAATGGGAGAAAACTCAGAGGACATACTATACGAGTAAGGCTTATAAGCGATGATGGAAAACCTATAATGGGAGTAAATATTAACGGTACAATATCTGAATAAAATGATAGGACTATTAGCATCATTAATCCCTATGGCGATCAACTTGGCGAGCGGAGTTTTCAGCAAGGTTGCGTCTGATAAAACAGCCAGTAAGATCGGAGACCTAAATACTACGATGCCTGAACAGGCCATAGAAGCGGAGGGGATGGCAAGAGAAATGTCTTATATGGGGATGCCGGGATATGAGAGATATAAGGACAATGTCGATCAGATGATGTCACAAACAATATCTCAGATGAAGGATGTTCTCCAGAGTCCGTCATCAATGATAGACATGGCGTCAAGGGCGATGTCGGCAACGGACGAGGCGTACAATCAATTGGCCATAGAAGACACCAAGGCAAGACTGGGAAATATAAATAACTACGAGAATGTACTCACACATAACGCTGGCCTTGACGTGTCTATTCAGGGTCAAAACAACCAAATTAAATTAGCATCTATCGAGCAAAGCGCACAGGGGACCAAGGACTTACTCCAAAGCATAAACACCGGAATAGGGGCTGGAATAAGCACCTACGGAATGATTAGCAGCCTGAATTCCCAAGAAGACTTTTTGAAGAAACAAGCCACGTTCTTTCAGCAGGGGGGAAGTGTTGACTCGTTAACCCCGAGCAAACCAGCAGTGCCCACATTTGAAGATTCCCCATCCTCATCCCCGGGATACGAGAAGATTCCCCAGATGTTTTCAAGCCCCGGGGAAAAGTCCTATGGCCTTGATGGGGTTATAAACGGGATCATCCCTCCGGTAAAAGCCGGGACACCGTATTCGACACCTCCATTTACAGAAGAACCAGCTTTTAAAGAAGGACTTACCACTCCTTGGGGTTCGGTCTTAAATCCAAATACTCCTGTCGATAAGAGTGTTAACCCAAATGGGGACTGGTTCGATTACATGAAGTCTAATCCTGCTGACCCCATAAATATCATGTTCAAGAAACTTGGATTCAGCTATTAAAAAAATAAGACATGCCTCCTATCTCGTTTTTACCTCAAGACACAATAACTCCCGCCATTCAGAATCTCGGGCAGTCTCTTTCTGCTATAAGTCAAAGAAAGATGGCTCAACAGCAGGGGATTATTGACCAGTACATGAAACTTGTGGACGTTTCTCTGGAAGGTACTCAGGCCAATCACCGGGACGAGATACTTGGAGACCTCGATACTTTCAAGCAGAAGGCGGCAGACGTTTTTGTGAAGGCCGAGCAAAATAATGCAGTCCCAAACTACAAAGACCTTACGGCTATTGAGCAGGATAAGAAATCCATTCTCACCAAGGTTACCGATAGTCAGTTGCTGGTAAACAGGTATAAACAAGCCATGTTGTATGCTGCTGAATTGAAGAAAAAAGGGGAGTTAGCACCTTCCTCGGAGGCAGCATTGAATGACTGGGTTACGACTAAGACACCTATTGCAAAGGCCGCTGACCCAATGACCCTTATTGACACCCAGTACACACCTGAAAAGGCGATGAAAATTGAGAAGGAGTGGTTCCGTGACAATCAATATGCCGCTCAGAAGACCGGGAAAATGACTCCACGTCCTGACGGAAGTGGATACGATTACACTTACGGTGTTTATGACGAAGGGGACGTTCAGAGGGATGCAGGTAATTTATGGGACAGTGACAAGGACCTTCAGAATTACTGGAAGGAAAGGGGAGTTGACAGATCGACATATATAACCAGAAAACAGCAGACCGAGACAATGGGGATGCAGTTGATCAAGCAGAAGGCTGGATTTGGGAAAGTTCAACCATCCACCGGATGGACTCAGTTTGATAACAGTGATGGTACGACTACCTACACCCCGCAGGTTCTTATAAAAAGGCCATTAACCTATGCTGATGGTACAATATCTGACACACAATTGCTTAAATTTGTCGAGGATAAATCAACTGGTAAACGCATATGGTATGGAACAAGGATGGTCAAGGTCCCTAAAGACGCAACTCAACAGTATATTGCGGATAACCCCAAAAAATACCCGGGCATAAAAGTTGAGACAAAAGAGGAGGAACAGCCTGTTAAGATTGACGAAACAACCCTGTCGACCGATGACTATAATTCTCTCCAAGCGTATTACCCGAAGGACCCGGGAAAGGCAAAGAAGGTTTCTGAACCAACCGTTGGGTCATTAAAGGCCGCAAGAACGCAGAACCCGGGAGTTTCTGACGCTGACTTGATTAAACTGTACAAGGATCAACACAATATAGACCTGAAGTAATGGACGAAAACACAAAATTACCGCCAATTGATCTTTCTGGACTTACTGGTGCAAACAAGGGAGCCTCTTTACCTCCCATCGACCTTTCTGGGTTAAAAAAAAAAGAGGAGCCTGTAAATCCGTCCGATGCTTTTTCGATGGATGCCGGGAAAAACTTAGGAGGCGGGTCGCCTATATCCCCTATCCAGCCATCGTCATCCGAAGATGGTACATCTAAGGCGGCACCGGGACCAGTTGTGCCCAAGGAGGTAAAACCAGTACCTCAACCGACACCGGGATTCAATACCACAAAATTATCCCCCAAAGACGAGGAGGGTTTCCAGAAGTTCTGGAATGAGAACCCTCGTGTACAGGCGTGGAAACAGGACCAGAGATTGACCAAGGGAGGAGAAGATTCTCCTGACAATCCAGATTACGACTATCGTGGTGCGTGGAAATCAGGTATAACTCCAGTTGCAACTAAAAACCCAAGTACAAAAAAATGGGAACTCAACTGGGGAAACTTTGGTTCAGATGGTCAAGACCTGAAATCTCCGAATAATCCTACAAAATGGAAATCCGATTATCAGCAAGCGGTCGGGGTAGACCCTGATAAAATCGGGATCACCGAGGCAAGAGCCAAGGCAGAAATTGCTCCAATAACCTCAGAACAAGAATACCAAGACGGTTTGGATAAGCCAAAAGACCCCGTTCAGATAGAACGGGAAAACATGTGGCTCAATCAGTCTTATCTTATGCCAAGAATTGCAATGAAAGATGCCGCTGACAAGGGTGATCTTACCACGGTGGTACAAATGCTCTCTAACTTGGAGAAAACCCGTCCTGCCGATCCCTACGCCAATCAGTTGCCATACTGGGCGGCAAAGAAAGCCGCAGAAAACGATGCAAGGAATGTAATTGTTCAGTCTGGTATCGTTGATGGCTCTCCGACACCCGATGATGTAAAGGGAATACTGGCGAGAGACCCGTCAATTTACGATAAATATGGAGTTTCTGGGTTTCTTGATAAGGCACTTGCACTAAATCCCGATGATCCTACTCTTAACGGGCAGAAGGTTGTGATGGCGGCAAATTCAGGAAACTGGAAGGACGCCCTTTTGTATGCCGACAAACTGATGAGCCTTCCTCCTGATCCGAATAAGCTGGCTCAGATGGAGCGTGAACATATGGCTTTGGGGGCAAAGACAAAGGCCATGCAGAACCTTTCCCGGGAAGAGCAGGGGTCAAATACCCCAGAGCATACAAAGATTATGAATGATGAGGTAGACAAACTTACGGACCAGAGAACGGTTCTTGGTGACGCCATAAAAGAAGAGCAAAATCAGTGGTACAATAGGAGGTCCTCAATGGACTATATTGTGGCACAGGGAGTTGGAAATTCATTGATCGGCAAGGGAGTTCAGGCTTTCCTTCCACCGGGATCGACCGATCCAGCATTTGATCCTTGGGCGGGATACACGCCTTCCACGACTGAAAGTGTTGCGGCAGGATTTGTGAGCCTGTTGATTGACTCCGGTCCGATGTTGCCAGTAGCTGGATGGGGAACCGTTGGGAAGGGTGCTGCTGAGTTCGGTATGGAAGGACTTGGGGCGTTTTCAGTAGGGGCAAAACCTGCGGAAATGGCTGTTGACTGGGCGATCAAGAAGAATGCTTTAAAGGCGGCAGAAAAGACTATTGCTCAGTTTGTTGCTAATGGGATGAGGGAGTCGACCGCCAGAAAAGCGGTTGCGTATCTTTCTGATGAGATGATAAACGGAGCCACCGCCAGCGTGATTAAAAACGCTGCCGTTTCCGCTGGTTCTCTTAGTGCCTATGGGATGATGAGCGAAACAGCTACCCAGTTAGCTGATCCCAAAAACACACTTAAGAGCATTAATTGGAGTCAGGTGCTGAAAAGAGGAGGAGAGGACTTTCTTCTTGGAGGTGCGGTCGGTGCTATTGGTGCCGGGACTGAAATCGGGAAAGGGTCAGTCGGTGAATGGGGGGCTGATACCGGACTTTCAAAACAATCCATATCCACTCTTAAGGCCAATGTAAGTGCCGCTGGATTTGCCACTGAAGTCGGGGTGTTTACGGTTGGTGGAACAATGTTCGACCCAAAGAAACAGTTAAGCGACTTAACATTCAAGGACTTTGTGTTAAGTGCCATCCCTCTTGTAGGGCTTAAAATACCTCACATACTGATATCTGGAACGGAATGGGTCAAGGCTCAGAACTTTGATAAGGGGAAGGTGAATGAGGGCGTATTCAGGGTAGAACTTACTCCTGACGAAATCAGTCTGATGTACGACTACAAAGGGAGACCGAAGGGTAGGACTGATAAAAACGGAAATTATAAGCTGAATGCATTCCCCTCCTCTGACGAGGTCATAAACAGCCTGAATAACGATCCAAATCAGTTACAGTGGTTCTTAAGGTCGGGAAGTATCCCTATTGAGACCAAGGCAAAGTTGATGTATGCTATTGAGGGTCTTATGCCAGATACCGGAACTCCAGTAGTGTCAAGGATTGATACTAAAAGCGATGGAGGAAAGTCGGTTTTAATCGCCTATAATGCCGCTGACGAGCCTGTGTTCGCCCGTAAATACGGAGATGCTGACGCTGCCGAGAAGGACGCCATGAGATTCACTACCCTCATCATGGAACGTCAGAAAAGGACGGACGCAAACAGTATGACGGTCCAGCAGAAGGTGAATATCTCCCAGAGGCTTAAGGCTGGAGAGGCCGATGTTGCTACCTTAAAGATGGGGCTTGATAAATATGAAACTCCGTGGGACCGCACTCCACTGGAGCAAAAGGAGGTTGACCGATTTGATGCAGAGGTTGCCAAGGAGAAGGAAATTGAGGCTAAAAGACAAGACGCACTTTACAAGTCTGCTAAGAAGAAAATGGAGGATGGAGAGGCTTTAAGCCGGGAGGAAAGTAATATTGTAAAATTAAGAGACGAGAATCCATTGTCTCTCGATGATGCTGTTCAGAGGGTTAGAAACCTTGTCGAGCCTCCTCCAATCGAGACAGGGTTACTTCCCAAGAAAGGCGAGTCAGAGCCTGTTATAAAACCAGAAATTCCTATCATCCCTGCTACCGGAAGTAGGATTGAATGGGATAAACCGGATGATGGATCGGACCCAATCCTTGGTTCATATAAACTTGATGACGATAATCATGTTCAGATAGAGCAGGTTACAACACAATATCAAAAACCGTCAAGGATCGGGAGGCTGCTCGGGAAAGACGGTCAGTTTGTCCCGGTAAGTCCATATTGGGAGGTTAATGTTACGGGCGATAAATTCGGAGAGTCCACTGGGATACACCGTGCGGAAACCCGTGTAGGTGCAGAGAAAATTGCAAACGAAATTATTAATAAAAACACAGATGAAAACGTCAATAGTGAAAACGCCATCAGGGTACTTAGTCCAGACGGACGAAGGCAAACCGTTAACCCCGGCACTATCCTTGGAGGAGGCGAAACAACGCAAGAAGGCAATCGACTCGTATCAGGGGAGACTGGCGAAGTTAAACCAAGCTCCGTTGTCTTCCTCGATGGAAAAGCCTTTGTTGTAAAAGGGATATCGGGAGATAAATTTGATCTTGGGGACGGGAATATTGTTGATAAATCCAAGGTGCTTGTGGTTGGAGATGAAGGTTCTGGAAAGCCCGTAAAATCACTTCTTGACAGGCCAGTTTCAGAAGTTAATCCGGTCGACATAAACGATAAAAGCCTGAATGACGAGGTTAAGTACAGGACAAACAGGCTGAATGTCGAGGTTTTGGATCACGAGACAGCCGCTGTTTCAGCGCAGGTTCTTAATATGATGTCCGATCCTGCTAATGCCGGGAAATCCCTTAATGAAGTCATTGATCAGGCGGTCGGAGAGTACGAGGCGTTCCGCAAGGTTGATAAGGAGCCTATTAATGGAGCCGATCCCGTAATTTCCAAGGACGCAAAGGGAAGCGAGACAACCACGCCAAGTTTCAGTCTAAATGACGCTGTTCGCAACAGTCCAAAAAACAAAGGGAACAACCTGTGGGTAAGGATGGACCCGGGAAAAGATAATTCAGACAGAGTGTTGCTTGTTCAATTTTCAAACTCGGACCTCCTGAACAGAGGAAGATTGACCGGGGACCCGACAGAGTTGTATTATGACAAACTATACCGTACCAGACCCGGGTTCGACAGGACGTTCGACTTCTGGGAAATTCCACTATGGATGTCCCGGCTCTCTCATATTGTTGACAAGTCGGATGTTTATGTTGTCAGGGATATGGATGAGGCTATTAAGTTTATTAAAGAGGCTGGATACGACAGGGTTGCATTCAGTACTCTTATGATAAATGAGCCACATATTTCGAGGATAGCAGAGGAGATTCCCGGGCAGAAAATATCCGTAGGGGGATACACCGAATTCAAATCCTTGAGTGAAAAACCAAACGTTACCGTGTATAAGACGGTCAGTGAGTTTGCTGTTCAAAATGGATACCCAGATGTTCATGGGTATTCCTATCGTCATTTCAGGGGCACGAGAGTCATCCCCAGACTCAGTATGTCCGAAGGGTGCCTGTTTCACTGCGCCTTTTGCTCGGAAATTCCCCGGGTTATAACGGAAACGCCCAAAGATATCATTGACTCTCAGGTTGAAAGCATCAAGGACTTGGATGCAAGGCTGATATATTTGGATGACAAAACTTTCGGTCAGTCCAAGAACCACACTTATCTCACTGAGATTTACAAGAGGATAAAGGAGGTAAATCCTGATTTTGAAGGCTTTATAATCCAGACAACCGCTGGCCAGATGCTCAAGTTTGACAATCAGTTTCTGGAGGACGCCCACATTAAGTACGTTGAACTTGGAATTGAGTCGTTTAACGATCCTATTTTAAGGAGATTACACAAGCCAGCCCTTGAAAAACAGATGGAGTTGGCGGCAGAAAAACTCAGGGAGAACAAAATAAACTTCATTCCTAATCTCGTTGTTGGTTTCGAGGGGAAAGACAAGGTCGGAGACACTGAAACGGACTGGTCGGAAACGCCCGAGTCTTACGCCAGAACAGCCGATTATCTTAATAAGAATCTGGATATCATTTCACATATCAATGTGAACTCCCTCGCCCTTTATGACGGGACAGAGTTAAGTGATAATATCGGAGCAAATATCGAAGGCAATAACAACCAAAATGTCGTTGAAAAGCCGTACCAGAAGAATCCTTCCGTACACAGACAGGCAATACTTGACTTTACAAAAATAGCATCAAAAGCCCTTGATCGTGTTCCTTACGGACCGGAGCCTCTGGCAAAGCCAGATATGATCAATAGTCTCAATCCTGATGGCACAATTTCAGCCATATTTGTAGCACCTTACAGGGACCTGAAGATAACCAGCGTAGAGGATGCCACATCCGTCAGGGAAAGACCAGAGTATAAGGCGTACATCAAGGGGATGCATGAACTTGGCCGAATTATGAAGGTTGAGATAAAGAACATCGACCACACTATTGGAATTTTTGAAGGCATCCCAGAGGTGTCAAACAGGGTGGAAGTGAATGCGAAAACCCTTGATGAGGCCGAACAATTTGCCGCACTCCTTGGCGTGATGTCTCACGAAACCCAGAAAGCAACAATTGCCTCCAGATACGTTGAGCCTGACGCCCCTTCGGACGGGGTTTCCGACAGGATTATCGAACTGGAATTCAAGGTAGACAATGTTGAAGGGGTGCTTAAGGCACTCAAAGACGCTGGACTTGACGCCACACTTCTTGACGAGAAGGGAAGAGTTCAAATACTTGATTTCTACGATAATAAGAATGAGGAATTTAATTCACAGGTAGATAAATTTGCAACTAATTTAAAAGAAAATGGAATCACCATCGAAGATCAAACAGCCAGACCAGTCGACTCCAGATACGTCACCGAAGACAGACGGTCCCAGTTACTCAAAGAATTTGGCGTTCAAGTGGAAGACGGACAGGGTGGGGAAGATCAACGTGCGCTTTGGCAACGAGCCACCGAAAGGGATGCGGAATACCGGAGTGTGAATGGCTTAACCCCGGTTAATTACAAGGACGTACCTATTGAGGAAAAGGTCATCCCGGCAGAAGTTCCTTTAATGAAGGAAATTCAAGCCCTTCAGGAGGCCACCAAGAAAAATCCCGCCCCAGAGTCTCAGAAGAATGTACAGTCTATTATTAACGGGCTGGCAAAGAAGGCTGTTAATGGACTTGATGCGGTTGTGGTACAGTCTCAGGAAGACCTTCCTGCCGACATAAGGGCTGGAATTGAAGGGAATGCATCTCCCGGGGCAAAGGTAAATATCAGGGGTGTTTATGACCCTTGGAACGGGAAGATTTACTTCATTGCCGACAATCTTAAGAATGAGAATGATGCCGTGGCCACATGGGTTCACGAGCAGGGGATTCACCGTGGCCTCAGATCGCTGATTGAAAAGCCAGAGGAATTAGATAAACTGCTTGGGAAAATATATGACTCCGTGGGAATGGATAAGATATCCCAAACCATCGACAGGTCGTATATTAATTCGTTTAACAGCGGTAAGATCGGGAAAGAAGGTTTGGCCGAGGAGTATCTTGCCAAGATTGCCGAGAAGATCATTACCAAAGAGGACCTCAATAAAATGGAGAAGGGAATATGGCAGCAGGTTGTCGATTTTGTTCGCAATGCCATAAAATCCTTTATCGGGAAAGACGTGGCTCTTACAGATAACGAAATTGCCGATATCATCAAGGCCAGTACCGCCTCTGTATATGAAAGAGAGTCTCCGTTCTTCCCAAGTCAAGGAGGTAATGTCATGCCTCACATGGATGAGTTTATGACCGGGGAAGAGTCTTTCAGAAGTATAGGAATAAACCCAAATAAGACAAATAACCTCAGAAAAATATATGAGAAAATAAATGAGTATTACGAGCGTAAAAAATGGAGGGTAACCGACAGGCTTAAGTCGGAAAAGGATAAAAAAGGAGACGAATTAGCCCGTATAATTGCTCACAACAAGAGTGTTAGGCACCAGATCATCCCCAGACTATCTAAGTTTATCGCCTTAGAGGTTGAACACATGATAGACACATACGGAATGTCAGACCGTAGCGGAGTTGGCTGGTATACAAAGCAGTACGAAAAGGCTATCGACACACTCAGTACTGTGTATCCAGAGTTAAAAACAAACGAACATGGGGAGCGTGACCTATTCACAATGCTCACGGCCATTACCAGCGATCAAACCGAGGTTAATGACAATCTTCAGGCTGCTGTTGAAATATATGAGGCTTACAAAAACAATGGCTCTAAAAAAATACCTTATGCTACCGGAGGTGGGACAAAAACAGAATCTTACGACCTTAATATAGATAGGATAAACGAACTACTTGAGAGTCCTGAATTTGATGGAGACATCAAAAAATTAAGCAAGTGGTTGATGGAAAAAAAGACCGGAACTAAGTTTCGTAAAGAGGCAAAAGAACTTGGAATTAAATACAATAGCGGGTGGGAAGATAAGATGAAACTCCCACGGGCTGTTACCGTGTTTGGACCTAAGTTAGGAGTGTACTTCTCTAATCTTATGGGAGACGAAGGGTATCCGACAATGGACCGTTGGGAGTCCAGATCATTCAATAGATACAGGTCATCAGTCATCCCTACTTTAAAAGGAAGGGAAGGCTCTCCTGAGTCGGAAGATGTCGGTGTTAGGGCGTATAAAACGCTGATTGGCAAGCCAGACATATCTGATGACGATGCAATTGCTGACGCAACAAAAAGGACGAGGGCTTACATAAAAAGAAAAGGACCAGACACCGTTGTGACCAAAGACGGCATAACGAAGGTTAAAAAAGGAGGTGGATACTGGACCGATATCGAGATATTGGTTGGTCAAAAAAAGGGGACAAAGAAAGAGCAGGAGATTGAGTACGAGAAGATTTTGGCAAATCTTGACGTGGAAAAGGCTCAACGTGACAAGGGCGTGGTCCCGAATATGATAAAGTCAAAAGAGCAATTAATACAAGAGGGGAACGCTGATACTAAGGCAAATGGGATATTCCAGAAAATGAATGGAACAGTAGATTCCCCAGATAATGCCCCAGATCGAACATTGCAATACGAAACTTTTAAAGAGGCACAACGTAAGTTGGCTGAGAAAGGGTATAATCTTTCTGTGGCAGATGTTCAGGCTGCATTGTGGTATTTTGAGAAAGACCTGTATATCAAAGCGGGAGGAAGGGAAAATGCTGCCGGGGTTTCTTATGGAGACGTTGCGGGTCCACTCGTCAAAGGCAAACTCAATACAGGAGTATGGAAAAGTGAGATGACAACCAAGCAGTTAAAAACAAGAGATCAGGCCGAGAAAGATACGAGTTCTGGGCAGGGAAGGTTGTTTTCAGCAGAGTCAGAACCGATGTCTTCCGAGGATCGCAAGAAATTGATCAACGGTATTACTAATGTGTTTGGGAAGTTCAGGGACATTCATCCCGAATTAAAGGGCACTGCGCTGGTTAATGCGTTTAAGGAAAGTGTTGCTAAAACCAACGAGTCGATCCCTAATGACGTGATAAACGAGGCTATTTTCGGTAAAAAAGCAAGGATGAAAAAGCCAGCGGATGAAACTACGGCCATAAATAATGCCACAATAGAAAGTGAACTGGAGGGCAGGGAAGGCTTACAGGCTCTGGACGCTCTCAGGAGACACATAGGAGCCGTACACAGCACGAACGTCTTCGAGGCATATGACATTGCCAAAGCCGGGGTAAACGCAAACCCAGAGATTCTGTACGGGGTAACAAACAGGGTTCTGAGAGATCATACCGGAAATCTGGTTGACGAGGCAGTTCTTTTGATCCACAGAGCCATCCTTCGTAATGACGAGATTGAGTATCTGAATAAATTAAAGGCCGAGAAAAGTCCAGAGCAAAGAAGGAAACTTCAGAATGATCTGTCTGAGGTTTATCGTAAAATGTCAGATAATGACATGGCAAGCTGGATGATCGGGCGTGAGGCCAGCAACATCTTCCGTCTTCGTCAGACATACGTAAACACGGAGTTGAATATCGGCCAGATGGAGCGTGAATACATGGCCACCAAGAGTCTTGAGGAATTGACCCCAGAGGCAAAGGCTTATGTTGCTCAAAAATTTCAGGACCTGCGGGATGCCAAAATAAGGATCGAAGAACTGGAAAAGGCGCATGAGGCAGATAAGGAGAAGATAAGGATCATGGAAGTTCTGGGGACCGGGGGCAGGAGTAAAAATATGCCAAAGGAACCAGAAAACAGGATCAAAGTGAATGTGGAGAAACTGCGCCAGATCATGTTGGCCGGAATGAAACCATCATCCTCAGAAGAAGGTCCTGTCAAAAACATCGTCCCGAAAGAGTATTCTAAAAATATGGTTGACGATGGGAATGGGAATTATATATTCTTCAGGTACGGTCATGGTTGGGAGAAGTACAAGAACGGGATGGTTGATCCATCACACTGGGGGGAGAATAGCATAACCTCAGATAAGCGTTCCGAAAAGGTTAGTTATTATTACACTCAGCCGGGAGATCGTGAACACAACGTTACCGGAGGATTACACGCTGTAAGGATTCCGAAAGACAAGGTTTATCCGTTTAACGATGATCCATTAAATTTCTATGATCAAGCCCTTGCCTTATTTAGGAAGGATTATGGTCCAGACGTGTCGTTCTCGCCAGACAAGCAGATCGACTACATGAATCCCCTCATTGCAGAGGCTGGATACGACATGGTTGTAGCTAAATGGAACGGAAAACTAAGAGCGGAAAGCACGAAAAGCCATCCGATTGACATGGATGCCACAAGAAACGCCAGAGGGGGAGGTGCAGCAGCAGAAAAAGATGACCTTGGCTCAAAGATAAAAAACAGGATAGAAAAAGAGGTAAATACAGCGTCAGGGTTTGAGAAATACGGATCGCTTTATTATGCCAAGGGAGGGTCGAAGGCTGATGTGGCAGAATTATTATCAAACAAGGATATAGCAAAACTTATAGGAAAAAAAGATGTCGACAAATACAGGGAACTGGAAGGCATGTATCCTACGGACAAGGAGGCTAAACCCTCCTCGGAGTCCAGTGCTGATATATCAAGGATCATCAAGGATATCGCTAAGGATCATCATGTTATGGGCGCAAAGTCGCTGGATGAGATTGTAGAAAAAACCCTGAGTGACGTGCAGCAGGTATTCCCCGAGTTTACCGCCAGAGACATCATGGATCATCTTTCTGGATATTCAAAGGAGAATGCTCCAAAGACAAGGAGTGAACTTGCCACGGATATGGCGAACTATAAGCGTGAGGCCGAACTCCGTCTTAAACTTGAAGACACACAAAATGGTATCGACACCGGGAAGGTGAAACCTAAACCCCCTGCCGATCCTCCCGAGATAAAGGAGTTGAAGGATCAAATTAAGGACCTGAAAAATGCAGACAAGCCAACTCCCGCACAATCTGCCGAACTTCGCAAGAAAGACAGGTTGATGCAGCAGTATGAGGACCTTAAAAACGGAATAACCAGACCAAAGACCCCGGCACAGCAAAAGCAGGAGAGTCAGGACATTATTGATCTTCGTGATGACATAAAGAGACTTCAGGACAAAAATAAACCCACGCCCGAAGAAAAGAAGGAGTTGCAGATAAAGAAAAGGCTTTTCGAGAACTTCAGGGACATGGTTGAAAATGGAGGTGGGAAGTCCGGTATTTTTGTCGTAAGAGAAGGTGACTCTGAGGATGTTATAAGAATGAAAGAACAGGGAATGGCAGAGGCTGAACGCCTTGGTCTTCCTGCCCGGGAATACAACGAAAGACGTATTAAGTATCTTAACAATCGAAAGAACTGGGTACAGGAGCAGATCGACAACGAGCAGTTTACCACCCTAAAGAAAGCGGCTAAAACATACGAGAAAACAGATGCCCTTCTGGAGGCAGAAGACGATTATGCAAACAAGGTAAACGAATGGAAGACCGAACGTCAGGCAGACCTGAACCGGAACAAGCCTCCGATCCAAAGGTGGACCGAAAACATTCTGAAATGGCAGCGTTTCGCTATCCTTGGATTTGCCGGGACACTTGCAAAACTGGCGGCTGTTGTTGGTTATGGCACCATCCTTAAGCCGTTTATGGTTGCTTGGCAGCAGGTTATCGCTCAAATAACACCCAAGTCAGCCAAGGATCAAATGGATATCTGGGGAGAGGCTCACTGGTCAGCCGTGTCTAAGTATTACGCTCAGTTCATAAGGAACTTCCCGATAACCAGAAAAGGAAGGCAAAATTGGGCGAACATGTTTGGCGGTCAGGACCCGCATGAAACCCAGTTTGGCAAACCTAATATCTTCGAGGAGTGGAATATCGGACAGGGGATTATGGAATTCCCGGGTAGGGCGCACGGATACATCAAGTCGTTTATAAAGAACCCTGAGTTCGTTTACGCTACCGAGCAGATTTCACTTAATTACTTTAAGAAGATCAGGGACATCGAACAGAAACTTCGAGACCCAAACCTGTCTTCGGAGGAAAGAAAGTCACTGGAGGATCAACATAAGCTGTATGATCCATCGAGGAAGGACGTCCAGTTTAAGATTGGGACCATGTCTTTGAACCATGCGAAATGGTCGATCCTTATGAATGAGAATGATTTTATTCAGGGTTTACAGGGATTGTTTGCCAAGGGATTGCCGGGAGCGTTTTTAAAGACTGAACTTCCGATCTTGAGGGTCCCCCTGAATTACATTGACAGGGCGTTAACATTCAAGTATGGGCTATTCATTGCTCTTGCCGGGAAGAGAAGGTTGGCGAAGGAAGGAATGCCTATGGAGGCACCGGGACTGGCTCATCTGATGGTCAGCGGAACCAAGATACTTAAACCCGGGGAGGCTGATATTCTCCAGAGAAGTATTGTAATGGGGTCAATGGGGGCTGGACTTTTTGTACTGGGGGCTTTGATGAGAAACTACCTGACTCACAATGACGATGGCTCTGTACTTATAAACGCAGGAGGGAAGAAGACCACCATCTCAAAGAAAATAACCCACTATCCGATGCTGGAAAGTGTTCTGGCCGGGGCGTCTGCTGCTCACGAGATCGACAAACAGGCGGCAAAAGGGAATAGCACCGGACTACTTCAGTGGTTAGAGGAATACGTTGCCTCTGATGCAGCTACGGTCAAGAATGCACCGTTTATTAACATGCTGGAATACGGCCTTATGGGAACCGTCATCAATGCCACCCCGTACTTTAAAGACAGGTCAGACTCTGTTAAAATAGACAAGGGGATGACTCAGGTAGAAACCGCTCTGGTGAACAAATTTGCCAGAATGGGAGTCCCCGGGCTGGTTCAGGAGGTTGCAAAATGGCAATCGGACTTCGGGATGCAGGTAACCCCAGAAGGAGATACGATCCCGGCAGAAAAGCGATTTGCCAAGACCCCGGGGGAGGCATTCTTCCAGATGTTCCCGGTACTTCGTGAGAAATACGTTCCTACCAATACTGAGCGGGAGGCAATGAAAAGAGAGGACAAGATTAAGAACGTCCCGACTTCTGCGGAAATGGAT
>Ga0209083_1000323_pt1 | contig 73868 bp, 37 predicted proteins | sample AM7aDNAmetaG_FD_184132 | JGI IMG/M metagenome (GOLD analysis project Ga0209083, IMG submission 184132) | Freshwater microbial communities from Finland to study Microbial Dark Matter (Phase II) - AM7a DNA metaG (SPAdes) (version 3) | ecosystem: Environmental > Aquatic > Freshwater > Lake ... | reverse complement strand
GCTTAAAATCCCTGTCAAAACGCTTTTTCTTGATGCCTTCGCCTTCCATTGGACACCCCCGTCTGATGAGCTGGCTTTCATGCTGTCACCAACTCTTCGTTGTGTCCACTTTTTCGGGGGAAGATCAGATCGGGTACGAGCACAAACGCAACATGCTTCAAGTGGAGTTTATTGTCGGTTCCATTTACCAGTATGAGAATGTCCCCGAGACGGTCTATCAGGAATTTCTGACAGCCCCTTCCCATGGCCGGTTTTTTGAGTCGAACATCAGGAATAAATATCAAGTCCGGAAGGTTCGTTAAGCTTACTTACCTTTTGAGGCCTTGATTCCATTTTATTATTGAATCCTGCTTTGTTTTTCGCTAACCTCTCTCCATGAATCAACCCAACCCGAAGCCTCGTGAACAATGGGGGACCCGCATGGGTCTCATTCTTGCGATGGCTGCAAATGCCGTGGGCCTTGGTAATTTCCTCCGTTTTCCCGTCCAATGCGCCAATAATGGGGGCGGTGCGTTCATGATCCCTTACTTTGTGGCGTTCATTCTTCTCGGCATTCCGCTCATGTGGATCGAATGGGGGATTGGCCGGTTCGGTGGCAAATATGGTCATGGGACTACGCCGGGAATGTTCCATTACCTCTGGAAGCACCCGCTCGCAAAATATGTTGGAGCGATCGGGCTCATGATCCCGTTTGCGCTCGTGATTTATTACAACTACATCGTTTCGTGGACGCTTGCTTACAGCGTGTTCTCTTTTACTGGAAAATACAGCAACATCCTGAATTTTCAGGGTATGGCCGATTTTTTGGCGGCCTATCAAGGAAAAGTTTCGAATAGCTATTTTCCCAGCGTCGCGACTGCCTTTCTTTTTTTCTGTATCACGCATTTTTGCATGATGTGGATCGTTTCGCACGGGGTCTCGAAGGGGATCGAGCAACTTGCCAAGATCGCGATGCCCCTCATTATTATTTTCGGGGTCCTTCTTCTCCTGCGTGTTCTTTTCCTGGGAACGCCTGATCCGAAATTTCCGGCCAATAATATCGCCAATGGGTTTGGTTTCATCTGGAACCCTGATTTCAGCATGCTCAAACAGAGCAAGGTATGGCTTGCGGCCACGGGTCAGATTTTCTTCACGCTGAGCGTCGGTTTTGGCGCGATCCAAACCTACGCAAGCTATTTGAAGCCGAAGGATGATGTGGTGCTCTCTGGCCTTGCGACATGTGCGACCAATGAATTTTGCGAGGTCATCCTGGGCGGTTCGATCGCGATCCCGGTCACGGTTGCTTTTTTCGGTTTGGCGTCGACCCAAGCGATTGCTGCAGGCGGTGCATTCGATCTCGGTTTCTTTGCCCTGCCGGTCATCTTCCAGAAAATGGCGATGGGAGGCTTGTTCGGGACGATCTGGTTTTTTCTCCTTTTTCTGGCCGGTATTACCTCGTCGGTGGCCATGGCACAGCCGATGATGGCATTTCTGCAGGAAGAGTTCAAAATGACGCGCAAGACTTCGGCCTGGATCCTAGGGACCATGACGTTCTTTTTTACATTGCCGGTAATTTTTTTTCTGAAGCATGGCTTCTTGAACGAGATCGATTTCTGGATCGGGACGTTCGGGCTTGTGGTATTTGCAATTATTGAAGTGATCCTTTTTATCTGGGTCTTTGGGGGAGAGAACGCCTGGACCGAGATCAATTCAGGCGCCGATATCCGTCTACCGAAATTTGTTCTCCCGATCATGAAATATGTCACGCTGGCTTATCTCGTGATCCTGATGATTTTCTGGTTTATTCAGGATGGCTGGAATGTGCTGACCATGAAGGGCGTCACGGCCGTGGATTATCCGTATATTTGGTTCGCGAGGTTCATGCTCGTCGGTATCGGTGCTTGTATGGTCTTCCTTGTCCGCATTGCTTGGCAGAAGCGACACGTCATCCAGCAGCGGGTGCCGCAATGAGACTTTCCGGATGGGTTTTTCTTATTCTCAGCTGGGCTTTTATCCTTGTCCTCATGATCGCCTCGTTCGTCCGCGTCCTGAAAAAAAAGTAGTTCTTCTGAATTTTCTTTAAGTCCCCATATCGGGTTGTTTCCTGCCCTAGTATTTTCCTCGAAGAGATTCCTCTATTGGTATGGCAATATATAGCAAATATAGCTAATAATAGCAAATTATAGCCAAAAAACATCAAATAAAAGCTTTTAAACCCTTGTAATAACTATAAATAGATGGCATATTTTTAATAGAGAAAGAACCCGGAGCCAATTGAATGGAATGGCGCATGTTCAAATGAGTTAGATCGTTTTTGGAAGAAAATTAAGCTGCAACTTTTGGAGTAAAAGAAGGCACATAAAATATGAATGTAAAAAGTGAACAAAAGCACAGACCGGGAATAAGACTCACAGCCTTCGCTGTGGCGTTCGTGTTCACGCTGACGAGCGTGACATGGACTTCTCCCGCCAGTGCGGCTCCTGCGGAAGTCCGAGCGACCGCTTTTCTCGGAATTGACAAACTTGCTATTCCTGCCGAAATAGGCACGGTCACAAAAACATTTTCCGCCTCACGAAATGCGGTCCTTGATTCGTCGTCCATGGAGAGATCCGTTATTTTAATTCAAGATGCTCACGCGGTCATTGATGCGCAGGAAAATATCAGGAAGATCCTTGGGTATCTTGGTAAGGAATACGGGATTCGCCTCACCGCGCTTGAAGGTGCCAAGGGGCTTCTCGAACCCATCCTGCTCAAGACCTTTCCCGAACCCGCGATCAAGCGCAAGGTCCTCGCCGGCTATGAGAACCGGGCCGAGCTTTCCGGGCCTGAGATGGAGTCGGTGTTCCAGGAAAATCCCGGCGAATTTTTCGGGATGGAGGATTGGGCGCTCTACGAGAAAAACTATGTCGCGTATCTTGCCGCACAGGAGCAAAAAGAAGCGTTGCTTGCTCAGTGGAATGTATTCAAGCAGAAGCTCGATGCCGAGCGTGCCAAAGTCTATGATGCGAAACTTAATGAGTTCGAGGAAGCCTCCGAAGGGTATGCCTCCGAGAAGTCTTCACTACTCGATCTTCTCATGTATCTTTCCCAGTTCGCAGGTCAGTTCAAAGCAGGTTCGGAATATCAAGAACTTCCTGCGCTGATAACCTCGATCGGTTACGAAAAGGCCGGGAAGCAGAGCGCTCTTGAGCCGCTTGTTCGCAAGATCGCCGACGAGTTCAAAACAAAATATCTTCGCGGTCTCGGCGTGAAAATTGAGATGAATTTTTACAACCGTTATCAGTCATTCATGACCGGGCAGATCACGGCCGGCCAGATGCTCCAGTACCTGGTTCAGCTCGGCGCCGAATGCGGGAAAAAGCCAAAGCTTACGCCCGCCCTGAAGCTGCTCCTGGGCCACACGGAGACCCTTTCTGAAATCAAAGGCAGCCGCCTCTATGACGAGCTACGGCGTTTCCTGCCTGAAGTGCAGGAAAGCCTTCTCAAGACGCCGGCCCAAAGGGAGCTCGCCGATAAATATCAGAAACTTTTTCTCTTGAAAGCCTTGATCAAACTCGAACTCACCCATGAAGATCTTGCGGAGTATCAAGAAGAGCCTGACGCCTATCTCATGCTGACGGGGAACGCGGCATTCAAGAAAAATCTAGCGCCCGCGCTGGAATTTTATCAGGTGGCGCTTGAGCGCGATCAGGCATTCTATGGGCGTATTGAGAAGATGATGAAAGACTCGAAACAGAAAATAGCGGTGGTCGTGGCCGGTGGTTTTCACACGAATGGCCTCGAACGGATCTTGAAGGAAAAAGGTATCGCCTGTGCGGTGGTAACACCGAAGATCGTCTCGCTCGCAGGCCAGGATAACTATTTCAAGGTCATGAAAGGCGACGTTTCGTTCAAGGAGTTTCTTAAGACCACCTATTTTGACGCTCTGATGCACCACGCCGCAAAAACGCTCACCGACGCCCTGCCGATTCAGGATCAAGCCAGGACGCTCAAGACCTGGCGCGACAATGTGATCCGCGAGCTCGCCAAAGAAGGTCGCATTACGGATGCCGGGAAATATCTGCCCTACATCGATGAGCTTCTCAAAACTCGTGGGGAGGTAGCAGCAGTCGGCTCCCAGCGCAGCAAGGAAGAGATTCTCGACATTGTCCGCAAAGAACTCGACAAGTTTAAAAAAGATTCATTCGGGAGTATCTGGAAAACCTTTGAATTCCAGCTCGGCATGTTTACCGATGGCCTCAAGCAACTTGTCACGAAAAAAGAACTCAACCTCCAAACTGTTACCGCCCTCCTCGACCGTTCCAGCCAAACAAAACCGTCTGTGTTGCAAGCTTGGGCGACGACGGGCGCCATGTTTCCCGATGTGCCAGGGCCGATGTCTTTGAAACACCCGGTCGAAGAAAATCGCACTCCGCCCAATTTAACGCCGGTTGTCGGGAAGACTTATCAGGAACGGTCCTTGGAGCTCCGGGACTCACTGGGAGCCCGGTATGCCGCGAATCTGGCTCGGGCGACAAAGGTGTGGATGAGTTTTGATCGGGTTCAAGCGAAATTACCGAAGGCCGAGCGGGAGCAAGTGCTTGGTTTTTTTAAGGAACTTTTCGATCTGGAAAAACAGCTTGAAGCTCAGCAGGCCGGATCAATGCTTCTTTTTCAGGACATGAGTGAGCTTCTTCAGAAATATCAAGAAGCGGTTGCTTCGGACAGTCCTCTGGCCAATTTTTTTGCGGACCGTATTGCTCCGGCTATGCCTGCTCTGGAAGATGACGCTCGCAGCGAATTGGATCGCAATGCGGCAATTGCCGGGGTCTTGGGCCGGATCGAACAGTCATTGAAGGATTTCCTGCCACAAGGGGTTCCTGCCGTTCAACCGGTGATGGGTGAGGGCCGGGCTCTTCTTGATTTTAAACGATTTCTTGAAAAGCTTTCCTCCGAGGATCTTGGAATACTCAAAAAAATGCCGGAAGTGCTCAGTGTTTTGGTCAAAGCGAAACCCCTTGCGATCCAAGTTGCTTATGACAAGGGCCCGAGTCTCAATGAGTGGGAACGCAAACTGGAACTTTTGGAGAGGATCAAGCCGGTTTTGCTTGAGATCTATGGCGATGATATGGTCGTTGGCAAAATCGACTGGACTGAGCTCGGATGGATTTACTCAAGGGCGCAGGTTTTGGACGCGTTTCGAAAAAATGGGTATCTCTTCGTGAAACACGGGCTTGAAAATGACTACCGAGCGATCATCAACGAAGAGGAGGGACCTGATACGTGGATCAAGATCCTCGAACGATACTGGCACGAGAATATTTCCGCTAACCACTGGAAGGCGGATTTCATTCATGGGGTAGCCCTCGGGTATCCTCCGGCGGATGTGGACTTATTTGCGCGTATCGGGAAAAACGGTGAGGGAATGAATCGTTACGGGGTGCGCCTTGCGAGCGAGGTGTCGAGTTTTGTTTGGGTAGGCTTGCCGGGAAATCTTGAGGAGTCCACCAAAACGCTTCACCAGGTCGACCAAGGGATCCGTAAGGCTCTCGATCTCATTGACCAATCACGAGCCTCCGCTCCGCTACGGTCTCAGCAATCCGTCCGGGCCGAAACTCGTGACGCAATGAGAGTTCAAACCACAGCCACGGGTCAAGATTTACTGGCGGCTTTTCAATCCATGGCAGACAATCCGATCCCGTATACCGGAAAAAATAATGTGCCTTACGAGTTGCGAACAACAGTGATAGATCGGCCGGGCTCGTCTTTGGATAAGATGGTTCGTGTGGAATATGTGCGTCTTTCGGATAGGACTGTGGCTGGATCCAGCGGAATGGAATTTGATTCGAATAGCGAGACCGGTGCGGAGATCCACAGCCTGGACACAAGTATTTTACCCCGGGATCAAGATGCCGGACTTAAAGCCCTCTTGAATAAGCATTTGAATGAACATCTTCCCCAAGGGGTGAGATTTTTGACTTCGATCGATAACGATCTGACGCTTTTTAGTATTCATGCGGCACTGGCAGAAAAGATCAAAGCCGCCCAAACTGCTCGATACGAAAGGATGGCCAGAATTACAAGTGTTTATCAGGCCAAAGTCGCGGCTCGAGACGGTACTTCGGGTTATTTCTTGAACGCTGATCACAAAAAAGAGATCTTAGAGGATCTGTTTAATCTTTATGGCGAAGGAGTCTCTTTGAACTCGGAGGAACTTGGAAAGATTCCTCCCGTTGGGAAATTAGGCGCGATATTAGGTCCCTACCAGTGGATCAAGCCGGTCAAGGATGCTGAGGGCGCTATCACCATCCAACATACGGTTCTTATTGGACTGGACAACCCTGCCAGTGAGACGGCCCCCGCTATCCGTACCGGAGCTCCTGAAGTTTCAGCCGCAGGGCGAGCAGAGTCGCGTGCATTGGGTGAAATGACGGCCGTGCTGCCGTCCGGAGTTTCCTCGCAAGATTTGGCTGTCAGAGAATTGAAGGAAGCCCTTGGCGCGTTCGTAAAGAATCCGGAGTCCGAAGATTTAAAACGGCGTCTGCAAGACGCAAAAAACGGGATACGAGCGTCCGACCTTGATGCTCCTGAGGCTGTGATACGGCGGCTTTACAGTGACACCTTGGCGGCCCCTCTATGGCGGCAGATGGCAGGGACCGTTATTTATGAGGAACGCACGGGGACCGATTCATCCGCGCGGGGATTTCGATCAATCAGGACCAATGTTTTAAAGAAAATGCAGGATCTCCTGCATGTAATCGCAGAGGATCCGTCGCCTAATCCGGAAATCCTCGCCGAGGTGATGAATCACGTCTTTTCAATCCTGTTGGTTAGCGAGAGATCGCGATTGGAAGATAAGGATCTCCGGGATAAGGACGAGAAATTGCGTGCTCAATTGGTGCAGGCGGCCGGGGACCTGCTGGATGTGATGGAGAGCAAGCTCGGTTCTACGGAAAAAAAGAGTGTTTACGCAAAGGCTCTCAGCCACCTCATCCGTCTCCAGTTCGATACGGCGAGTTACCCAAATGCCTCGGCGGCTGTCGAGAAGATCAGACTTCGTTTAAATAGTTTTATGACGCGCGAAGACGCGATGTTCTTTGCGTGGGACGCGTATGTTTCTTCTCTCCGCGAGAGCCTGAACAACACCTTGCTATTTTGTCGCCGTATTGCGGATCAGCCTACCTTGGACAATTCTCTGAGCTCCCTAAAGGTTGCCGCGGGCGTTGTTCGTGAGGAGCTTGAAAGGCTCCAGCCCGGGAATCAGGAAGTGGCCCGGATATTTTCTGCCGCGATCCCGCAGGTGGCGGACACCGTCAACGGGATCCTTGATGAAAAGGATTATTCCGGATCGCACTTTGGTCTTTCCAAGATCGAAACGCTGGTTGATTTTGCCGTGGACCATGCAAGCCCGGCGGCAGCGTCCGGAGTTCGTGCTGAATTTGACCGGCTCCTCATGAACGCCTACCGGGCGGCACTGACAGAAATCAGTTTGGAGCCGCTTGAAAATTATAGTCCCAGCGCCGAAAAATTAGCTCGCGAAGCTTCGTTGGAACGCGTCCGCAAGAAAATCACCGACCGGTTCGGCCCCGACGCGGCTCAGGCGCTTTCGGGCTTAAGTGCGCTCGAGTCGGATATGATCCAGGGACTGGCTCTCGATAAAACGGTCGCTCGAAAGATCTCCGATGGGATCCTGTCCCGTATGACGATGGAAGCTATTTCCAGGGCGATTGCTCAGACGAAGGAGAACGCTCCCACGAATGAGACGCCGGGCGAAAGGGCTTATCGGACCATGGCTGCTGTTCTTGATCAGCTGGACCCTGCGCATGTCGTTACGGGATCCCGAGTCGGCCGGAACTTGAATTCCCTCGAGATCTTTGCGCTCTGGGAACAGTTGTCCGGGCAGGATCTGAAACAGAAAATGACACCGGAGGAGGAAGAGTCGTTCTATAGCGGTCTTGTGCAGTCGCTTCAGGACGGCGGTTTGTGGAACTGGAGCGATGTGGTGGTGCCCGTTCGTCAATATGCAAAGACCTTCGGGTATCGCGCGATGTTTTTTTACGTTAATCCCAATGCCCGGCATGAAAGCTTGATCGGATTGGATTCCGCTGTCGAACTTTATAACAATAAGGGGCTGTCTGTAGAGCAGAAAGAGAATTTTTTTAAGAACGTGATGCCTCAGGTGAGAAACGATAAATCCGTCATTCACGGGAGAAACGGCTTTCAGCGTTTTGTTTGGATCGCTTCTCGATACAATTCCGGCTGGCGCGTTCAGTTGAACGAAAGTGCGGAATTATTCAGAGGGAATGAGAATTTTGAAAAACTCCTTGTGAGCGTTGACAGAGATCCTTTTTATGAATTCCGTTCTTTTACGAATTTTGAAAGCATTGAGTCAGTCGTGACCATTTTGAGCAACAAAGAATTGCTGGCGGCCATCGAGCCGTGGAAAAAGTCGGGCGATCCGGATTCGTTGAAAAAATATCAGTATGTGACGGATATCATCTTTAAGGGGACTGTGAGTAATACTCGGGCCATCATGGATTTTATTCTTGATCCTTATAAGTTCATGCAGGCAAAGGCTTCCTATACCAAAGACTCAGTTCAGCAGGCCCTGGGCGCTCATAATTGGGTGGTTCCTGACGTGGGACCCAGCCCAACCCCGGAAGCTGTGGCCGTTCAGGCGCAAGTTATCAAGGAGCATGGATATGTCGATCTGACGGCTTCTCAGTACCGGGATGCGATGATTCTCGGGAAAATGGATTCGCGCATGTCCTTTCAGCCGATGAAGGTTGTCCTCTACAGCAATCTTGACACTTGGGGTATGGAGAACCTGAAGAACAGTAATGAGTTTCAGGGACTTTGGCAGAGCCTGCTGCTTCAATCAGGGATTATGGATGGGGAGAAATTAGCGGTCTATATCAACAGTCTGAATTTAGTCGATCCGTTGACCCATCAAAAGGTGGTGGCGAATGCCGAAAATGCCGGGGCGTTGGCGGGTGAGATGTTGTGGAACCAAAAGATGTTTCGAAAATTCAATCTTAAATACCTTGTCACGAATCTGGCGATCCCGCTTAAGAAAGAGTACTCCGGAATGCGCGAATTTCTTGCCGAGAACAAATTCCCTCCCTACAGGCCGGTCGAGATCCAATTTCGGGATATCCTCGTTGCACGGTATGAATCGATCATGGCACGACCGGAGTCTGCGCGGGGTGAGGAGGACAACAAATTCCTCCTTTCGATGAAGAAAGCTCTTGATGGCAAGGGGCTCGGTGATCGTTTCACAGCTCAGATCTATCCCAAGTCGGATTACCGGTCCAGAACTGCAGGAGATGAGACGCCTAGTTGTATGGGGTTCGGAGATGGAAAGGAAGGGGTTTATTCCCATCCTGCGACGGCGATCTTTGCGCTGACAGTTCAAGTCAAAGATCAGCTTGGAAATCTTTATGATAAGAGCATCATCACGTCGGTGCTCACCCTGGACAGGCCCTTGGGAGAGAAATACCCCAAGTTGGATGCTGCGTTCCAGCGTCAACCCGATCACTTCAATCTTTTTGAGGCACTCAAGGACTCCCAGTTTGAGGCCGTGGGGCGTACGGGTGTGGTCATGGCGGCTGATAATATTGAAGCGGATCCGAACTTTATTCGGAAGATGAATGAAGGAAAAGACATCGGTAAAGGAAAAACGTGGAATGATTTCGTGACGGAAACTTACAGACAGTTTTTCGAGCGTTATATGGCGAAGTTTCCGACCAGTAAGAGCTATGCGCGGGATCAAAAGAGCCAGGGCTTGCCGCTTTTACCCAAGTTGAGGATTGGGGTGGATAACAGCGATTATCGTCTGGCGGGAAACACTGTCGAGAATGAAACTATGTCGGAATTGAAATTAAGTTACACGGATAAAAAAAGTGACGAGGTCACGGAAATTCCGCTGGATGTAAAAATGCCGCTAGCCCCAGCTCCTGCGACGGGAATTTATTCTCTCGATAACGAGGATATTTTGGATGTGAGCAGGTTGGAAGGGAAGGTCTACGGGAATCTCGCTCCCAGTCTTCTCCAGGGATTGTCCGGCATTCAAAACTCCTTGGCTCGCGCTGCGCTGAATGAAATGGCGCAAGGTGATCGCCGTAAGAATCTGAGCCGAGGTTATTACCGGGACGGTCAATTGATGGGGTATGTCATCGCTTATGTGGGGTATGACCCGGACACCAAGCGTGACATTATTTATGTCATGGATCTTGCCGTCGACCCGGAACAGCGTAAATCGGGGATCGGAGGGAAGCTCTTGTTGCAACTCATGGGCGAGATCCGCGATAAGTTTCCCGGTCTTCCTGTCTATGGGGAGATGCGAGAGGGGCAGGATGGCAGTTACGCCATGATCAAAGAGAACGCGGACCGGTTCGGGTTCAAGATCCCGACGGACAAAAAAATGAACGATAACACAGGACGGCATTTTATGGTGCTAGAACTCAAAACGGCCGCCACTCGCGCTGAAGTGAGATCCGAAATCCGGAAACCAGGGCTTGGTGAATCTGCGGAGCTTGTGGCGGGTCAGGCGTCGCTTGTTAATGTCCAAGCGACCCATATTAAAGGTGAGACACCCAAGGCGCTTCCGTTCCGGATGAAGCTCGCCGGAGTCGAGGCTTATGTGGATGTTAATCGCAGTCCATCGGGGAGTTTGCAAGTTACTGTTGCATCGAATGGAAAGGCTCGGACCTACTCGGTTCCTGAGGGGGTTGAAACAACCATCAAGATTGGACGCATCCATCAGGCCGAAGTGCTTTTAGATACCCGGATCTCTCGTGATCACATGATCGTCATGGTAGATAAAAAAGGCAATATTCAGCTTACATCTACGGGGTCCTACGGTACGGAGTTTGTTGAGCGGGAAGTCGTGGCGGTTGCCGGTAGTCAGAGCGCACGACAAAGAACGCCGCCGGCTCTACAGGACTTGGTGATCGAAGTGAAAATGAAAACAGGGGTTTGGAGATTAAGAGATCCGGCAACAGGTCTCGTTTGGTATTTGAAATATGTTCCTGCCGATACGAATGACGAATTGCGGGCCTATAAGCTCGCGGATGCTTTAGGGGTCAATGTTCCTCCTTGGGTTGAGATTTCTTCGTTGCAAAAAGATAATGTCCCCGGAAAGTTCAGCCAGGAATGGGATGAATTTTTAAAAGGCGCCGGCGTCAACGATCCAAAAACGGACAAAGTAAGGGCACTACTGGTTCGCGATGCAAAAACCCTGACGGCCGCAGAATTACCTGCCGAAACTACCGGATCCGGGATAGAAAATCTTATGGTTTTCCTCGCGTTGACCAAGGCTCATGATTTTGGGATTGACCATAACATGGAAACGCCCGTCATCGATGGCGTCAAACGCTACGTTCTTTATGACCTGGCTTCCGCAGGATTGAACAAGGTTTATGGAAGACTAGTTTCTTCCTCCATCATTTTTGATGCTCTCACAGGGCCGCAGGGGATCGATGGGGAAAAGATTTCGCGCGTTATGGAGCGGGTAAACTCCCTCGAGCCTGATCTGACCGGTCTTGATTCCGAGTCGGCACTAAGGATCTCGATCTTTTTTGAAGAGCAGAAGAGTCAGCTGAAGGATATTTTGGAATTATCTGTACGCGCATGCCGTGAAAATTGGCAGGATTGGGTCCAAGGTGATTTTGCGTCTTTAGGATCTTTCAACGATGAGCAGGGCATACGATTGTTAGAGGGAGAAAAATCCGGCACCAAAGAAGCGCGCTTTTTGAATGTCCTCGAATTGACACCGCTTCAGGTTCAGGCGTATTTCCTGAAGCGGGATATCATGGTTCGCGCGCGCTTGAATTATGACCGTCGGACAGTGGAGCGGGCGCTTAAGACAATCCAAGCAACGGGTGATGTCCGCAAAATCAGCGCTGCCGGAAAGATAGCCGGAGAGTTGCTTGCAAAAATCGACAGGCAGATCGCCGCGCTTCAGTCCATGCAGTTTGATGATACGGATTTCGCCAGGCGTAGCAGCGCGGTCCTTGATGCTTTGGAAGCCTCTTCTCCTGTCATTAAAGCGGTCCAATCCAAAACGCCCCAGAGCATTACTCTTGCGCCGGGCGCTTCCGTTGAAATGAATTACAGCGTACCGATTCAGATCAAATTCGGCGTAGATCAGGCTCTTGAGCTGCGGGCTTACGATCCCGATATTTATAGAGGCAATATCAACCTCGCTGTAAGGCTTGATCCTGCCATTAGTCGTGCGCGTCAGTATGTAAAAAATCCTTCGGACTTCTACCTCCTTGACCCGAGCATCTTTGAAAGAATAGCGATGAGTCCCTACATATTGGACAATCGTGATGCCGATGAAGTCTTGGACAAAATAAGAGGTATTGCAAGGGGTGAAAGTGTTTCGAATCCGGAAGGATTCGGGCTTAAGGATGGAGACCCCAGGAAATCCATAAAGATTACGCGGATCGGTGCAAGCCAGTTCAGGGTCGAGAATCTGAGCAGCGAGAATGCGAACCTTATCCAGGAGCCAGTTTCGGGAAAGAAGACGGAGGTATTAAAAGGCTTTTATCCTGAGGAGTTCGGTACGGGAGTTGGATGGAAATTCTGGTGGCATTCGTACGAGAATTTACAGTTTTACGATAAAGATCCTGGAAATAACTGGAGAATTTATCTTAATGTCGTGCCGACGCATTTTGACGATGCGGTCAGGATCGTGAAGGAAACGGCGGTTGCATCCAGCGGCGTGGGGATCAATTTTAAATATTTAAAACAAAGCATTCGCGACAAAACGTTCTCCTATGATCCCGATGAGATATCGCCGATCGTTATCAACTTTCTTTCCGAAGCGGATGCGCGTGCGTTCTATGACAAGATGAAAGCCCATGCTCTCTATCCTTCCCTTGAAGGGGTGGGGCCGACACTTTTCGCTGAACGGTTGGGTGAAAATAAAGAGGACGAAGTGGCTTCGATCGCGTTCGGACTTGCCGAAGGCAGGATCGAAGATGCCGCTTTAAAAGCGATCAAGGGTGGTTTGAGCGATCAATTTGTGAGCGAATTCAAAGGCCGGAAACCCGTATTGATCCGTCGGGTTATTGATCGCCTGGTGAAGTTGAAGGAGAGAAACGAAGATGACGCGGGGCTCACGGGAAACCTCGACCCGATGATTGAAAAGTTAACCGCTTTGGCAGCGACCCCTAAGAGAACCATCACCTCGCAAGGAATTACCGGAGATGTCCCTACGGAATTGCCGCTGCGTATGCAGCTTGCCGGCCAGGTTTATGTTGATGTGACGAGTACGACCGATGGAGTATTTGTTACGGCTCGTGCTGTGGATGGGTCGTGGGCATCAGAGAAGCCACTCTCCTTGAAAGAAGCGGAGTTGGTGATTGGGCGGTCTCCTAAGGCTGACCTTGTCGTGCCGGCGGGAGAGGAATTCAAGTCAGTATCCCGGACGCACATGACGATGAAAATGGACAAGGCCGGGAATATCCTTCTGAACAGTGTAGGCTCGTATGGCACAGTTTTTGTTCCTGTGCGCTCCGAGAGCCGCGTGAATCAATCCCGCCTTGAAGCACGTGCTGTTTGGGCAAGTGATGATGGGGTATTCCAAGGGCTGGAGCCTTCCTTTGTAAATGAAATTTATAATTTGTGGTCTGCTTTGGTTAAGAGGGAGACTCTTGAGCCGCACATTAAGGCGCTGAACGATTATGGAGCGGTTGCCTTGGAAATTCTTCGCACTCCGGATGTTCCGTACGGGAGACAGGATCGATGGAAGCGAAGCTCTGAAGTTGTTCAAAATCTTATGAAGCGGATTGGAAGTGACAAACTGCATCCTCAAGCTGCGCCAAGCTTATATAACTCGATGTTCTTTGCGGTTGAGAATGTGTTCCAACACGGACTTCCGCAAAGCGATAGTCTTGGGGTTGCTATTTTTGTAAAACATGGGCATGAAATTATTGGAATTACGATTGATGGCGGGGAAGGCATGAATGTTCAGGAGGCGCTATCAGGAAAAGTAAGGGGGAGTAATACTGTAGCTGGAGAAGGGTTGGATCAATTTTTGCATTTGGCCGAAAATTACGGGACAGCAGCTGTTTTTTCACGTCAGACGGGAGCGTCACAACAAGGTGGAACATATCATTGGACCCTTGCTATTTCTAAAACGCAGCCGGAAAAAGGTGTCTTAACGATCAGCCGGGCCTTGGCGGCATCGGCAACACCGAATGCCGCACGCGCCGAAACCCGCGCCGATGTACAAACCGAACCCGTCCGTGTCGATATCCAGCGCCTGCAAGAAATAGTCGCGAAGAATTATGGTTTGAAGGGTGATGTGACGATCCAGCCGACACCCAGGGCGAATGTCTATACGGTCCAGGATGCAACCGGGCGGTATGTCCTAAAAGCGCCCCTTTATCGAAACACCGAAGATTTGATCCAATGGGAGGCGGGTTTATTGGAGAATCTCAAGTCGGCCGGAATCCCCGTAAGCGTCATCCGCCCAACACTTCAAAATGAAAATTTTATCATGATCGATGGGAAACCCTTCGTTCTCTCTGATTATATAGACGGAAAAGAATATGACTGGGGGCAAGTGGAGGGTGGGGACTTGGAATTGGCTGCCCAATTGCTCGCCAAGATCCATATGGCGACGCGGAACTTGGATCTTCCCGGAAGATCCTATCAGGGGCATGAATGGCCGCCATTGATTCCCGTGACAGATTTTGAAGGGAGCTTAAAGAGACTCGAATCGATGCGCCAAGAGATTCAGCAACGCGGGCCGCCTCTGACGCCGACCGAGAAGATTTTTGTCGAAAATTTTGATCTGATCCAGCAGCAGGTCAAAGAGATCAGGACTCATTTAACCCCTCGAGTTCTCGATCAACTTCCGCGCACGATTGTCCACGGTGATTTCCATCAGGGGAACCTTCGATATGGGCAGAATCAAATAAACGGCGTTTTTGACTTCGAATATGCCCACCCCGATGCGCGAGTTGCGGATTTTGCCAGTGCCATACTCCTTCGCTATCAAAAAGACGGGACTTCCATAGCTTTGGACAAAGTCCGTCAGTTCTTTGTGGCATACCAAGGGGCGACAGGAGAGCCCATCACTGCCAAGGAAATGGAAATCCTTCCCGACGTTTTTCGTCTGGGTTATCTGCAGGTTATTCTTCTCCTCCTGACAGAAAAAAAGCGAAGTTCTGAAAGCACGGTCCCTACAATGAACGAGATGCTTGCGAATCTCAAAATATTGGGCTCGCTTGACTGGAAGAAATTGGCGCAAGATGTTTTGAAGCCCCGCGAGATTGTGTTGCAGGGGCGGAATGGTGCGAAGTTGACATTTGAAATGCAGGTAGAAGACAACGCTACAACAAAACGAATCGATCTTTTCTTTAAAAATCCGAATGAGAAAGAGAAACCCGCCTTTGCAGCAAGCGATATGTTCCTGTATGCCAAAGAGGTGGATGGTGTCATGGCCATCTACGGTACTTATATCAATCAAGATCTCGAATTAGGCCTGGGAGGTCAGGGTCTTCTCAAGCAACTCGTCGGGATTTTCGTTGGAAAGTTTAAAGACGTGAAATATGCATTTACCACCTCGAATCCTGCTCTGGTCGATGTCCTTTTGCGTGATTTTAATTTTCAGGCTTCCAAGGAAGAGCGTCCAAACGGTTACTGGCTCAATAAAGAGGGTTTGCCAAGGGAATTTTACACAACGACCCAAGTTTTAGGCTCGGCTCGACAGAGGGGGGCGGTAAACGTGCTCGAAGGTTTCGATCCAAAATATGTTCCCGATATTGAAGCGTGGGCTAAAGAGCTGGCTACAGATGAGAAGGTTCTCCGGAAGGAGTGGGCGCTCCGGCCTGTTTATCTTGGGGTTATGCTGGAACGAGAGCCTGGAATTCGTGCCGAGGCGCGGGCCGGTGGAACGCCTTGGGATGTGGAGGGTGACGTACTGCAGGCGCTGCAGGATTCTCTCGCCGGAGATTCTCGGGCAAAAGATTTGCTTCGTGGCCAGGGCTTTTCTTTAGGGTTCGAAGAAGTGAAGCGCCTTTTGAACCAAATCGGCTGGCTTAATGATCCGGCTCCTTTCCTCTACGTGGCGCATGCTGATTATAAAACTTACGATCAACGCACTTTGATCGAATTTATGATTAAAGAACTTATGGACAATATTGACCATCTGAAAGGGGCGCAGGCGTTTGACGAAGAACATTTGGCGAATCTTTTGGTTTCCTTGCAAGAGCATCAGCCGCTTCCGCCGAGAGCCGGAGAGATCCAGGGAATCCTGGTGGGCCGGGAAGTTCAGATTCAAGGTAATAAGGGGGTGGAGCTTTTTGTGTATGACAACGGACCTGGCATGCGGAATATACCGCTTATGCTTGAAAAAGGTGTTTCTACGTCAGGAAAACCGGGGCGCGGTCTGGGACTTTATGGCGTGGATAATGCATCGGGCTCGGAGAATAGAGGATTTTTGGAGATCAGTAGTCCTTTCGAAAGGTACCTCATGCTTCCGGGAGTCCCGGAGCCAGTCTCCCTCTCGCAAAATATTAAAAAAGGAACGTTGGTCCATCTCGCACGCTTCCAGCAGCCTGTTAATTTTAAGGCGATGCTTTCCAGTATTCGCTCCGAGGTGCGAGGGGGGATTGCGGGAGCGCAAGCTGAAGCTCCCGGAATCCAGCAATGGCTTCAAAGGGCTTTCGAGCTTGTAACATTTCAGACTAAAAAGGCAGCCGGGCCCATGAACATTCGTCCGGCGGGCGTTGGTGTCTATGATCCCCAGCCTCTCGTGGATCATCTCGTCGACTATTATTCCCGCAAGGAAACATGGACGATCGGAGAACTGGGGAAGATGGAATTTCTCCCGCCCAAGTCACTGTTGCCCCATGACCAAGACGGCCGACAGTATCCCCTGACCCGGCAAGAGATCGCTGCAGTCCTTCAGGGAGTTATTGGCAAATTAGGGTTAAGTGAAATCCAGGAAAATTTCCAGGAAAAAACAAAAGATTTCCTGGAGGGGAACGGCAGATTGAGACTTCCTTACGGCCTGGATAGCGGAGAAAAATGGTTCCTCCTCTATTTGCCCGCGATCCATAAGGAAATAAAATCGCGTTTTCCTGATCATCAACTCATGCCGGTGTGGAGGGATGGAGCGATCCTCCCAGTGAGTCAATATACGGACAAGACGGCGGTGGCTTTTTGGCGAGGGCAATTGCCCATCACGGTGGAACGAGGCCCCGCCGAATTCGAAGAGACCCACAAAGTTATTTACGCGGAATCCGAACGGATACTGCAAGAGGCCTACAAAAAATTTAAGAATATAAGAGATTTGCAAAGACGCGGGAATGAGATTCAGAAGTATTTTTTTAGCGAGTTCCTCAAACTGCAGAGCGATAGGGACAAAGGAACGGCTGTGGCGCAATTTATTGAAATGATCCGGAAACAGGCCGAAGGACAGTTGGACGTCAATAAGCCGATCTTGGTGTTTGACAATTTCGGGTCAGGGAAAACGGCGCTTGCCATAGGTGCCGCGCTTCATGCGTCTTTCCCTTCCACCCGCGTGGATGTCATGTTGGGGCTTTTGATAGGCCAAACTGGAATGCCGGATGTCGCGTCGGAACATAATTTGCCGTCAGGTTACGGTGAGGATTTTATTTGGCCGTTCATCCTTTCGGATCGTACTGCCGACGGAAATGTTACATTCAAAAAAGACGATCCGACGGCCATTATTTTTGCGCTAGGTCTATTTCTTTCAGCGTACAACTACTCGACTTTGACGGCTACTCAAGTAGGTGAAATTTATAAGGCAAGCCAGAGAGGATTCGGACGGCAGAATGAAGACAAGAAGCATCTGAGCGCTCTGTTATTTGAATACATCTATCCTGAGATTGCTATCAGTGATTCATCCATAAAGCGCGCCGAGGTGAGGGATGCGGGGAGTGAAAATTTAAGATTATTGAATGAAATGCAACAAGCAATGGCTACCGGTGATTTTATAGAAGCTAAAAAGTTATTGGATGACTTGAATGGCAAGAGGCCTTCAGCGTTGAGTGATTTGACGGTGAAAAGCTTGTCCCGATTTTTGGAGCCGTTCGACCGTGAATTTAATGCAAGGTCTTCTTTTGAAAAAGCATTTGCCGATGCGCGTTGGGAAATGCAGATCAGGACTGCGGCAGAAGCCGAGGAAGCTTTGACCCAGTCGGCTATTGAGAGTGTTGGCCTGATGGAGGGTCTGTATAACGGAAAAATGCCTGATCATAATGTGATTGTTGATACTCTGGCGCGTGTCCGAGCGGCCGAAAACCTGCTTCAGAGGGGGAATACAAGCCGTGGATATGCTGCCCATTCAATTTTAAACTTTTTATCAGCGATTACGGCACCTGTAGTTGATTTCAAGCTTGCGAGAGAGGCGGAAAACGAGTTTGAGGCCCATGGCCAAAATGCCTTGGATGAAGCTCGCTCTCAAGATGTCTTGAACAAAATGAACCGTTTCACGGCCATGTCGAAGGGACAAGACCCTGATTTTATTTGTGATATCAGTTTGCGGCTAATGGAAAGTGATGCGCTTAAGCCGGGGGCGGATATTTCTATCCGTGGCTTATTGGAAAAATCTGTTGAAGAAACAAATCGCATCGAAGGACGGAAAACGTCGCGTGGCGAACTGGCTTTTGCCATGCTGAAATTTGCGGCGATGGTGGCTGCCGGGGATCGAACAAATGCTCCGACGGCGTTCGAATCTTTAAGAGTTCTTGCTGAGAAATTTGGTGAGCCTGCGATTGATGTTATTGATGCGGCAACCGAAAAACATAACAGTCTCATGGCTCTCCCACCTCGTCCTGAATTGCGGGGGCAGATGGGGCGTCGCGGTTTCCTGGGGATATTTTTAGGCGCAGGTGCAGGCTTGGTCGCAGCGCCGTTTCAAACCGCTGGGCAAACGATAGCCGCCACCTTAGTGCAAACAAATGCCCCGGGATTGCAACCCCTGGCACCCGCAAAAGCTCAAGGCCTTATGTTCCATATCAGCGATGGAAAGGCATTCAAGCAAGGCGAAGGTGGTTTTAGTTTTGCTGAAGATGAGGCGGGAGTAATCAGTCGCGGGAAATTCACCGTCGAGCCAGCGCAGGGGAATCAATGCAATATTTTTATGCTCCCGACAACTGATAACCGGCTTGTGGCAGCACATTTCAGACCGTACGATGATCAGGGAGATCGAAAGACTCTCGGCGATCTTCGCAGCGATGTGGCCAATTTTGTAACGGCTTTGAAACTGCAGGGCGTAAAGCCTGCCGGAAAGGCGTATCTGTTCCGTACGGGGATGCCGGATGAATCTTTTGCGGCGGATCTTCGAGAGCTTCTCAATCGAGAATTCACCGATCTCAAAACAAAAAATTATATGGATGTCAGCACGTCAACATTTCAGAGAGGTTTCAGCATCCAGGGAGAGCTTAAGCGCAATACTCAGACGGGGCAGAATGTCTGGGATATGCAGGTTTTTGATGAGTACGGTGACTACTATATTGATCGCATTATCGCGGATTCTAAAAATGGCATCAAATTCTTCGAACCGATTCAACGAGTGCCGATCGAACAAGAAATCGTAGGCTATGCCTTTGGGGGTTTAGGGATCGTAGCGTCGGTCGCTTTGGCTTACCAAGTGGTGAAAGAAAAAAGAAAAGATCCATCCCAATCCTGGGCCAAGGCTGCGGGATCTGTCGTACGCATGATTCGAAAAGAGATGGGCGCTTCGCCTCGCTCCGAGATTCGGGGGCAGGATATTTTCTTTAATCTCGGGGAGCCGGTCGATCTTGTCATGGGCGCGGATGGCAGGGGCAATTATGCGTTTCAATGGCAGGGGGGCCGCCACTTTTTGATGGCGGAATTTGCTGACGGAAAGCCCTCTATCGCTACACGAAGCTCTTGGGATGTAAGGTGGCAGAATCATCCCATCAACAACGATAAGGTGACGTTTGGTAATACAACGTATTTTGCGACGGTGGATCTTGCGAATCGCGTGATCAAATTGAGTTTATCCAAGCCTGGAATTCAGGGGAGTGCGGCCAGCGAAACTCCGAGGGAGACGCTCAAACGCTATTTGACATCTCCGGCTGAAGATTTATCGACCTTTCTGAATCACAAAGAAACTGTTTCGTTCTATTTTGATGCATTGCTGGGTTGGATGGGGGGCCACCTGCACCAGCCCGGGCAGGAAAGTGCCCTGAAAAATATTTTAATACGTCCGGATCAAAGATTAGAAGGTACTTTGTTCGAGGCCGGGGTTTTTAACACCGAAGCGTTCAGAACGTTTGTGAAGGATCTAACGGATGGAACTGCCGGAGATCAGACGGTGGGACGGGCAGGGTCTGCGGCTCAACAAGTGATCGCGGCGTTTGAAAATGGTATGGTTGCGAGCAAGCTGATCAAAATCCCGAAGGGGCGAGAGTTCTCTTATCGCGCTGCCCGATTTTTAAGTTACTTGGTGATCGCGACTTTTGTATCTTCCCTGGTGGTCGGGATCTTAGATGTTTTGTGGAGCCGGCTCGCATCCACGTTCGCGGGATTAGCCGGTGTTGCAGGAGCGATCTATTTTGTGGTGACCCGTCTTATTAACCGGTCCGTGACGCGAGTGGTGAATCCGTATCGGGATAAATGGGTCAAAGATACGCGTTTTGGAGTCCGGAATCCGTGGCGGGAAGCCGAGTTCAAATTTATTGCACTCTCGGAAATCCCGGCAACTGTGAGCCGCCAGGAATTGCAATGGGATGAATTCAAAAAAACTGGCTACAGCTACAAACTGAATGAAAAGAAGGACGGCTCTGATGCGCCCCTTGAGATAACAGGAAATGTGTATGACGAAAAAGGGAAGCAACTGTTTTCCAATATGGCGACTTACAATTTCCGTCTCTTGGTTTTTCCGAAAGAAGAAGGTGAGGATCGCTCTGGCGTGGTGGTGATCACGTATTTCTTCACTCATTTTCCCCAAGGGATGTCCGGGATGGCAAACTATGGATTTCTTGCGCAGCGAGCATTTTTGAGGGAGATCCTCAAACCCTATGGGAGTTATGATGTGGTTGCTTTCGAAAGCGAGGGAGGGGATGTTTTTAGTTCGCTCATGGGGCTGAGTGAATATCAACCTAAGATGATCTCGCTCGGAAGAGGGCGTGCACCCGATGAACGTTTTGAAAAATTGATAGCGGGGGTTAAATTTGGTAAGCCGCGAGACTTTGATATTGCAAGAAGAATTGCAGAGCTCGGAACCGCTTATGGCACCATCCCCAATCAACCCGGAGTTGAAACAAATCGGGCGGAGGTGCGGAAACAAGTTGCGGCCTCAGCAGAGATCCTCCAGGTCCTTGTTGCGACGCAAAATCCGAGGAAGGTTGAAACTTGGAAAAAATATTTCAGTTCTTTTCCCTATATCCGGGTGATTACGCCCGCTGAAGCCGGTATCGATGCAAAAGCTCCTGAAGAAGTTTCACCCTCCTATGAGGACACTGCGCGGCGCAAAGCGGAATTTTACAGGAAACAGGCCGCGGGAAAGATCGCGGGACCGTTCTATGTGATGGCTGAAGATTCGGGTGTTGAGGTTGCGGCTTTAGCGGGGGCTCCCGGCATTTATACGAATCGTTATGCTGAAAGGGATGCCGCGTACCGGGAACTTTATAACCGTGACCCTCTGGCAGCGACCGCACAAAAGATCAAGGATGAACTCGACAAGCGTCACGGTGTGAGCCGGGATATCAAGACCCGCGGAGCTATGGTCATCCTCGATCCGGATGGCAGAGCCAATGTGTTGACCGGTGAAGGTCACTATAAAGTTCCCTCTGAACTCGCCAAGGTTCCGGCGGAGGAATCCGCACTGCACAGCATCCTTGTTCAGCCCGACACAAAGAAGAATTATCCCTCTATGACGCCGGGCGAAAAAGCCAAATACCCCACGGCCGATGTCCGTCTTGCCGCAGAAGCGGCGAGCTTTCTGAGTCGGCAGCATTTTCAGAATGCTGATCTCGTCACTCCGTATGCGAAAGCTTTGCAGGCGATGAGGGTTTATTTTGACGAAAATCACGTCGCGGTCTCGGCCGCAGACGCCGGTCGGGGAGGACGCGGAAATGTCGAAGGAAGAGTCGTTATGCAGGATCCCGACGATCCAACGCCTTCACCTTTTATTTATCTGGATTTTGCTGGTACCCCCAACCTTGTTTTTCATCTCGTTCCGCGTCTGGATGTACAAGTGATCGAGCTTCAAAGAATTGAGAATTCTGGTATCGATTATGAAGCCCTTGAAAAGACGATAGGCCCCAAGCTCAAAGAACTTGCGGCGGCGAACGGAATGCTCTTGATCCTTGCTTCAGAGCTTGCGGTCGGGGATTTGCCCCTGCTTGGATCGTTGGGACGAACGGATGGTGCACCGTACTACCATAAAGCGGCTCCGTTGGCTGATTTTGGCATATCCCTGAAGTTGGTTGACGAGATGAACGGTATCTATGACATTTTTGTGAACGGAAAATACTCAGGCTATACCCGCATCTTTGTGGATCCGAGCGGGCAGTGGATCATGGATCGTAAGTCATTTACCGCGGAGGCTGCTGCAAGCAATAACCTGCTTGATAGTCTTGTGAATTATCTGGACGGCTTGAATGCCAAATGGAGCGACAAACCCTACGATGGGCTGACGATCCAGGACGATTTGGGTGAAGGGCTTGACTCCTTGATTGATAAGGATGCGAGCGAATTTGGAAGCCGTATCCGGCAGTCACGGGACCAGCGGATCGAAACTTTACGCTCGCAAGGACATTGGTACGCGAATTATCAAAAATTCTTTTTGGTGGACGCAATCCTTGATTTTGTCGGTTACGGGATCGCGAGCGAAATTACGAGAGCCGAGTTTGCCTCAAGGGTCCAGACCGCGGCGAACTATTTCGAGGCGCTCAAGCGTCATCCTGAAGTGCAGAAGGAGTTTCTGGATTTTCTATCTCATTACACGGTCCAGATCACCGATAGGAACCGTAACTCGCCGCTCTTTGTTGCCGCGACGAATTTCCTGGCAGGGAAGTGGCTCAATGACACTCAAGTTATTGAGCAGATGGATCTTCGCAACGGTAACAGGGTGCTGAATGATCATCCTTGGTTCGGACCGGAGGCCCATCCCGAGAGTGATGCTTTGCTGAATCTTCCTTATCAGCCACGGAAAAAGATCAAGGTGCTTCTGATCGGCGCTGCTGAGAAGCCTGGTCGTAACAGCAAGGCGGTTCTTTTTCGCGATATGCTGCGCCAGGCATTGCCTTCAGGGACCGAGATCGAGCTGGTGGCGAACGATATCCAATTCCAGCCTGTTTATTTCGCATATGATGGAGCGAAGGATCAATTCCAGCGTAAGGAAATGTTCCAGTTTGATGCGAATGGGATGTGGCAGGATCCGGAAACGGGAGTCTGGTATCAGCGGATCAATATCCAGGATCCAAAGGCAAACATCACCGCGTCTCCGCAAGTCTTTGACGCGAGCCATCAATACGATGTCGTGATCAATGCTCGCTTGGCGGTGCAGTATTTCCGGGATCCGTCAGCGCTTGCGAACATCCTGCAGAATTCCCAGCGGCTCGTTAGGGACCAAGGCATGCTTCTTTATGATACGCACGATGCAGATCGAGCGGACGTTTATTATCGGGATGATGCCGGCGAAGTTGTGTATTCGGGCGCCGTGCCGTTCCGGGACGTTGATGTCGTGGCCCGGGATCTGAAGGTTTTCTTCAGCACACTGAATGCGTACAGTCCGGTTCTTGAGAGGGCCTACCGCTTTGCCCTGCGATCGATCGGGCAAAATGGCCGCCGGGTTCTGGCAAAACGAATTCTGCTCAATATGGCGGCGGAAGTTATTCGCGATCCTTATGCTCTTGCGGCACTGGCTTTGACGGGCATTGACTCTGAGAATTTTCCGGACGATCTTTTCCCGGGGATGATCCTGGGAAGAATCCGGGAAAAGTCTTTCATGTATCAGTGGGATCAGTTTGATCCTGATAGTTTGATCCAGACTGCCAATTCGAATGATGATGCAAAGCGGCTTTTTTATACGAAAGCCGGCGTCGAGCGGATTCCTTTCACGGAAACCACTCGCCAACCGGGATTTGATACTAAAGCGACGCTTTATCACGGTGAAGAGCTCGAGGCAACCTATGGAATGCTTGACGGCCGTCCGGCGATCCAGATCTGGAATTCAAAAGAGGGAAAAGGCGTGTTGCTGGTATTGCCAGCCCGCTCCGAGGTTCGGTCCGTGGAATCGCGTGCGGGAGCGAAGAAGATCAGCAAAGAGAATCCCATTCTGGAAGCTGCGACGATCGTAACGCGCATGTCCGATCTCGATCATCTGGTCGAGGGGCCGCTTTTGGAGGCGGCAAAATTCTTGTTCGAAAGGAATATCCGAACATTCCAGTCCTCCGCAAATATGGATGATGTGGCGTGGGGTCGTCCCGCGTATCTCTCCGGCGACTATGACACGTTATCGCTTGAAAATCAGCAGATCGTTCTGGCAAACCAATGGAGAATCGTAACGACTGAGACGGGTCATAAGAGTTTCGTGATCGAATGGCCTATCAAGAACAAGATGACGGTTGCGGATCTTCAGGATCTTAGTCTTAAGACGGTGAGTAGCCTCAAGCGGCAGCCGCTACTTTGGGGTACGATGACCCTAAAGGAAGTTGAGCGGGAAGCCAAAGAACTGAAAGAGAAGAAGTTGATCAATGTAGCGCGTCTCAGGCTGCAGCCGATGTTCTATGAAACTGAAAAATACGGTGCTCTGCCACCGGTAATTTTCGACAAAAAGACGCAGACGTTTTATGCATCCCAAGAGCTGAAGGATAATGCAGACAAATTTCTTGCAACCACGGGTGCTCAGCAGATTGGGAAGCTTCCGGCTCAGAACTCGGGGATGAAATCCTTCGAGGAACTTCGTGCGGAGGCGAGTTGGAATGTCCCGGATCTCCGGAAGTGGAATATTTTGAAAGGTTGGGGCGGTCAGCAATATGCGGCAAAAGTGACGGCGATGACAGACGAACAATTCGGGAAGGAATGGATGAAGTTCTTTGCCGATCCCCTTGCGATTGTTCCATTGAATAACGGGGAGAGACTGCTCGCGTCGAAGAACGGCCAGGAATTTCTGAGGGGATTTACTTCTTTCCTCGCGATTCCGGGAAATTCTAGTCATTATTTTAGCGGTGCAAAAGAATTGCCCGTGATCAAATACGGTTTGGCTTTATCGATCAAAAAGAAACAGCCGGGGATGGCCGAGCAGGCCGCGGAAAAAGAATACTATGAGCGCCTGGGTCGTTACCGCGTTCTGCTCCGTGAGACAATCCTTCGCTGGGACCGCCTCGTTTCTGCCTCGGCGCTTTCGCCTAATCGGGCAGAATCACGAATCGGTCTTAAACTCGAGACGCCGGATGATTTCGAAGATTTGATCGCTCTTTTGGGTTTCGTCCCCGATCCATGGGAGAGGATAGAAATGATCAGAAAATATGAAAATAGTCTGAAAATAGGGGGCGGACTGGCGAGCACATATTTGCATCGAGTACTCAAGCCGAGATTGTCAGATGGTGAGCTCAGCGTGCGGTTGGAAGCTATTCATGTTCTGAGCGGGTTTGGGCGCAATGGAACAGAGGATATTTTAATCGAAGCGCTTCAGAAGGTAATAGCCCGTCTTTCCAAAGATTTGAAAATAGAGGCCTTGCTCCTTTCGGATCACGGGGTGCTTTCAGAAGCAGATCAAGACAAGCTTCATATAATCAAGGTTCAAGTGGAGAGGGATCAAAAAGAACTGAGAGCGCTCGCAGAAGCTGCGGCCAATGTCGGTGTCAGATTCAAGACGGGCGAGAAAAGTGCGGGCAGTAAGCTGAAGGCGTTTTTTGAAGGTTTGAAAAGTCTCGAAGACGTTTCGAAGCCCAGTCTGGCTTTTCAGATTATTTCAGAATACATGGCGTACGTCCTTCCATCGATCGAACAAGAATTGGCAGCAGGTGTTACCCCTCGATCGGGCAAGTCCTCCAGAAAAGATCTGACGAGGAAAAGTGGAAAGGCCGAATCTGTTGTTTCACCGGCAAAGCCAGTTACCGCGCAGCCTAAAACCCCCGAAATCCCGGAGGGCAAGTCCAAGGCTGGTCCCAAAATCCGATCGGAAGTGCGATTAGCTAATATGCCGCTGATGGAGTTGCCGAAGATAGATGCTGCGGCGATCTTGGTGCTTATGCGTGATGGGGCGAATCCTGATAAGGTTCGGGCGAGGATGATGGAAGGGGGCTTGGCGGGATTTGAAAAAGAAAAATCATTATACGGGCAGATTGCCGATCAGTTCATGGCAAGCTTGCTGGGATTGGATGTCGAAGCACTTACAGGATTAACTTCTTCGAGGCCAGAATTACGGCTGCGCCTTGCAGGATTCGCAGGTTATGGGGATCCGGATATTTTGGCGGGGAACATCGTTGCGGGGGTCATGCTGGGTAGTTTTGTGGCTGTAAGGGGAGCGCGTGTCGGAGGCGAGGACGTTGGGAAAATTCAGAGATTTACGAGTGCTATCATTGACAGGATTAATGAAATGCCCGGCTCTGGAGTTCCGATGATCGTTGATAATGGACCCGACTCGGAACTCGTGATTAAGGCCTTGCGGGGGAAGATAAAAATCCCGAGCCTGGTTGTGCTTTATGATGAAAAACACCCGGTGGGGAGAGGCTGGAATGAAGTGGCTGATGTTGTCATGAAATACAGATACAGCGAAAGGAAATCAGCGGATGCGATTGTGGCCGGCGTGATCAATGCGAGTAAGGACGAAGCGCTTATGGCGTTTTTAACGACCGAGCTTGGGGTCAAGCAGAACGGAATACTTTCGATCTTGGCGGATTTTAATAGCGAAGACAACCCCGAACTTAAGAATCTTGTTTGTGCTGCGGTTGTTCTGATCAATAAGATCTTTGCCTCGGCGTCACCGATGGATCAAGGGCTTATGAAAGTGAATCCCGGGATGCTGATCACAAAATTAAAGGAAAAGGGCATTGATCTGTTAGGCCTTTCATCAAAAAATGGCGTTTTCGTAATGAATATGGAAGCCCTCGCTCTTGAATTTGCAGCTCAGCAAGATATCGAGAAATCGGCGTAATCCGATCGAAGTACGGCGAAAGACTTATAGAGTGCGCCGTCCGCAGCCACCTTGCGCCGTAGAACGTCAGCGGAGGAATATCAGGGTAATAAGGAGAAACAGCGGTATCAGGATACCTATCGACCAAAGCATATAACCAAAGAAACTCGGCATTTTCCATCCGGAGTGTTCGGCAATGGAGCGGACCATGAAGTTCGGTGCGTTCCCGATATAAGTAATGGCCCCGAAGAATACCGCACCCGCGCTGATAGCCAAAAGAAGAGTTTCAGGCATTCCCATGTACGGTCCACCCAGGTGCAAGCCTTGCGCCAGTGCCGCGAATGTCATATAAGTCGGCGCATTATCCAGAAAGGAAGAAAAGCCTCCGGCCGACCAAAAAAATTGCCATGGTTGTGTCACGCCCAGCTCTCCTCCATAGTTTCTCAGCAGTTCCAGCGCCGGAAGCATGGTGATAAAGATGCCCAGAAAGATGACTGCGACTTCCAAAATAGGGACATGGCTGAATCCATTCGCAGTGTGGTAACTTTTAGGAGTGATCCAGACGGAGACGATGGCTGCGACGATCATGAGTGCTTCGCGGTAGGGGATTGGCAAAAAGGTTGCGACGATGATCAACGCAAAACAGAAGAGATTCCTTTTTCCACGTACTTTTACGGGATCACCGGACACGAGGGCTTTGGGAGATGTTTTGTCCAGTGCGAGAATGGTTCGGTCGGTGAAATAAAAGACGAGCAGCAGGACCGATACAGACACGAGCCAAAGGGGGAAAAGCCTGAGCGTCCAAAAGAAAGGGACGCCGCTCAAAAATCCGAGGAAAAGCGGGGGATCGCCCAGCGGCGTCAGCGCGCCGCCGATATTACTTACAAGGAAAATGAAAAAAATTGGCAGGTGGGCGTGGTGTTTGCGGTGGGCGTTGGCGCGCAGCAGCGGACGGATCAGGACCATGCTCGCGCCGGTGGTCCCGATGAAATTGCTGATCACAGCGCCGAGGCCCAACAGGGCGGCGTTCGCGAGGGGCGAACTATTCAGTCCGCCGGCGATGTGGATGCCGCCGGATGCGATGTAAAGTGACGATAAGAGAAGGACGAACGAAAGATAATCACGAAGTTGTTCTCCGAGAAGGTGCGGGGAGTGTTGGGCGTAGATCATGACGATCGGTACCGCAAAGACTAGCGAGACTCCGGTCTGATTTTTGAGGCGGTTCCAAAAACGGTGAGCGACAAGGGGTAGAACGGCGATCGAGAACAGCAATCCGATGAAGGGAAATGCCATCCACAATTCCGGGGTCCAGTGCGGAGGCTCAAAAGGGGGCATGAGCGCTTCAGTCCGGTCGTTTTTCAATCATGAGATAGGATTCAAAATTGACTTTCCAGTCGAGGATGACGCGGATGTTAAGGAGGCTGTTTTCTTTGATCTCGAGGTCCGTGGGGAATGCGTGTTTATGCCAGCGGAAAAGAACGCTTGAGGTGATGGGTTCGATGTCCATGGGGGGCGTCTTTACGATGCGTCCGTCCTCGGTGGAGTACTCGATCACTTCTTTGTGGAACATTTTGTCCTTGCGCCAGCAGGTTACGGCGTAAAGTTTTTCGAAATGATAAGGAAAGGATGGAACGTGGAGATTGCTTCTCACGCGATTGGCCGTGTAGCAGTCCTGCTCGCCGATTTCAAAGTCTTTGCAGACCATAAATTGAAGAAGGCGGATCTTATCGTGTTCCATGCCGAGAATATTAATCAATGAGGCCTGAGAATGCAAGGATTGAACAGGCCGCAGGGGACAGGGCGTGGGGAACGGCGAACACAAAAATCCGAAAGTGGAATTTCATCATTTCCGCTCCTGATTTCGAGAGGATGGGTTCTCCGTGACCCCTTCCCGGGTCTTTCCCGTTCCTTCAAACAAAAACTTGGGAAAAAACGGTAATTTGGTATAATACGCCTCTTCTTTAAAAGTGGTTTTGGACCAGAAATTAAAGCGGTTTTGTCTTTTTTTAATCACCCGTTTTCAAGAACGCAAAAAAATTTTGAAAAGTTTTTAAACCCTTTAAAAATAGGACGGACGAAATGCCCTCTATTTTCAAAAACCTACGATCTTTTGCTTCAATCCCTGCTTGCGGAGTCTTGGCGGTCCTTCTCCTGAGCCTCACGGTCACAACCGGCGCTTGGGCGGCTTCCACGTTCAAGCTGCTTGACGCACGCGAGCGCGGAACGACGGTCACGGCAGAAGCCAAAGGCACGTTGACTCCGACTTTCGACGAAGCGATCAAAAAGGATATCCTGGAATTTGATTATTCAATTCCTCAGGGTGCCGTCGCCACGGCGTGGGTCAAGAGCTTTCCAGCAGAACTCACAGCTTCTTCGGCTAATCTGGTCAAGATCGGCATCAAGGCTTTTCTTGCAACGCAAATGACCGAAGTTTCCGTGACAATGGAGGTGCGCGGAGCTCAGGGGGTTCAAATAATCCCTCTTCGCCTCAAGAATGGATGGAATCCTCTGCAGGAGAAGCTCGATTGGACCAAAGTCGGCGTTTTGAAAGAAGTCGCTTTTGTGGTCAGCCCCCAGGGTGCCACCGCGACCGTTAAGGGAACTTTGGCATTTTCTTTGGAGTTCATTCAGCAAGTGGCGGTGGTCAAGCCCGTGACGCCTTCCGCCGTCCTGCCCGCAGCGGCGAAAACCGCTTCGAATACTGTGACAAAAAAAATGGCGACCGGTGTCGCAAAGACCGGTGCGACGTTTGCTCCCCGGACAACCGCAGTGCCTGCGGCAGTTCCTGAAGTCCAAGCTCCCGTGATTGCCAAGCTAGCACCCACCGCGCGTTCGGTCCAGGTTCCTGCGGCCGTGAAGGCATTGCCGGCCAGCCCCGCTCAAGTTTCAGTATCGCCCGCCCGGTCCTCGTTCGGTCTCTTAGATGCGGGAGAAAAGGGAGTGTCCAATGACGGAGAGGCCAAGGGCGTTATTACTTTTTCCTTTGATGAAGAATCGAAAAAAGATGTTTATGATCTGGGATATACATTGTCGTCAGGGTCTTCGATCACCGTCTGGACAAAAAAATTTCCCGCAGATCTAACCGGCGCACAAGTGAATACTCTGGAATTCGGTCTCCGGGCGCTTGAGGCATCTCAGCTTAACCAGCTCTCGATCAATGCAGAGGTGATCGGGTCGGCGAATACCCAGATGATTCCGCTCTGTCTGAAGCCGGGCTGGAATGCGATCCAGAAATCAATTCACTGGAAGGAGATCGGTGAACTCAAAGAAGTGAACTTCATTATCAGCCCCAAAGGTCACGCGAATTCCATCAAGGGAACCTTGTATCTTGGGTTTGATTTCTGTAAGACCACGTTTTTCAAGAAATACCTTATCGCTATAAAATTCGGATCGATCCTTATTCTCGCATTCCTTTTGGCGCTTTTGGCCGCGTTCGCGAGCAAACTCTCTGGCCAAAATCGGGTGGGGGTTCAGTCTCGGTCGGCAAGCGACAAAGGTCCTGATATTGTTTCCCCGAAAGAAACCTCGATCCTAGCGAGGCTTAAAAAGGATTTTCTCTACGGCGCTATCACCGTATTGATCCTGGGGACGGCGGTAGGGATTTATGCGCTAGGGGCCGCAGAGATTTTAAGCCTGGGTTCTATGACGGGCATTCTTATCGCGGGAGTGGTGGGGGCCTTGATCGCGGAATGTTTGAAGCATCAATTCACTGGAAAACATCTGACGCCGGTTGAGGTTTTCCAGAATGTCCTAGTGACTGGAATTCTCGCGGCATCCTCAAGCCGCTTGGAACTCTTGCAGGCTCCCACGATGTGGAGCCACCTGCTCATGATCAATAAGCTCACGGCCACGGTCGCGTTCTTGATCTATCAGATCTTCAATGCCCATGAGTTCGCTTCGTCCGGAAAAAATTTGAAGACGGTCCCCGGAGCTTTAATCGTGGGGACGCCGTACCTCGTAGGTTGGCTGCTTCTTTTGGAAAACGTGACTCTCTTGCAGAGCATGACCTACAGCGCTACGTTTGGACTTTTGGCCGCGTGGCCCGCGCTTCTCGAGGGCATTGGCAGGCTTTTGGTCGTGTTCGTCTTCAACGAACTTCTTGCCGCCGGGATCGGGTACGTGACAAAAGGGAAGTTACTTCAGACGGTCAAGGCTCATTTGTTCCTGCTGCTGATTTCTTTAGGGGTAGTGTTAGCTCCCTCCATTGCTAATTTGGGATCGCTCTCCGGGGTGGCCGGATTGCCGGAGGTATTGAGGGCTCTTATTTCTGTTCTGGCGACGGCGCTTTCTTTCGGCGGATTGTGGGGAGAAATTTATCTTATTACCGGGATCCTTCTGGATGGCGGCAAGCGTATCGCGCCTTCCGAGGACAACATTTTTAAGAATGTTACGACCGGCATGAAAAAAGGCATGGCCTACAGCGGCATCCTGATGGCAATCCTCTACGCGCTTTCCATGATCTTTGCAGCTCCTGCGGGGCTCAAATTCATGGCTTCCTTTCCTTATGTGATCGGGACCCTCGCTGGGGCTCTGGTGTTTCCGTTCGTGAAGACCATTATCGAGACCTTTGATGGCAGTCTCCCGTTCTTTGAACGGACGCGCTACAGCTATCGCAGCAAAACGCTTTATGCTCGAGGAGCCGTCGCCGGATTCGGTTTTGCCTATCTGCTCGCACAAGGTTACATCGGAAAAGCGATGCCGGAGCGGGTTCTCGTTGGCCTTTTGATCGGTCTGATGGCCTCGGGCGGCATAAGTTTTCTGAGGGATGTGTACTATGCCTCACGGGGCTGCGGGAAGGTTCAGTCCTGGCGGCTTTATTTTGTCGATTCACTTCTCGGCGTTTTTCTCGGGAGTGCCGTTGCTTTTTATATGGATGTTCCGCAGGTCGCGGTCATTCTCTATAAATTCAAGCTTTATGTCACCGCTCATTTTTCCGCGGCGCAATATGCGTCGTATCCCGCTTTCAATTCGCTGGGAGAAATGTCCACAACAACCTATCCCTATTTGAATTCCCTGGGACATTACGTCCAGCCGGTCTTGATCAGTAAATGGGGTCAAATGGACTTGGGGTATTGTCCGGGCGGCGTCAAATTGCTTTTTACCGAGTCGTTGGATGGCGTCATCAAATGGTCGGTGGCTACGTGGCTCTTTGCCGTGAACAAGGTGTTCATGCAGGCGTTCTTTGATAAAGATAAAACGCCGATCAAATTTTTCTTTTCGAAAGCGGGCCTGGCCCAGTTAAGCGAGCTGATGATCCATGTGCTGCGGTGGGGTCTCTGGATGTCTCCGATCATTTATACGTTCCTTCGCATGATGCCGAACCCGACTTGGTACAACCAGGACGGTGCGATCCGGACGCTTTTTGCCATTTACAACAATATCACGATGTCAGCGCCTGCGTTCGTGGCCTGGAGTCTCAAGATGTTCATCTGGATCCTGGCGTTCGATGCGTTCCGGATCCTGATCTGGATGGATCACATGGGACTGCGCGTCGCAACGCTGGTGAATTTGAGTTTTCTCGGCATGGATAAGCTGGATGAGAAAGTCTCGAAATTCATTGGCAAGGCGGCAGCACAACGGTACATCCCTGAAGGCGTGAAGCGGTTCGCGACATGGGCCCCGCTCTTGATCCCTTTTTACATCCCGCGCGGCGAGCAGTGGGATGAAGTGTGGAGTTCGGCCGAGAAGCTCCAAAATGCCGCAAGAGGAAAAGGGTTGATCCCATACTTACATTCTCTATCGTTGCCGCAAATGCTGGTTCTCATTGGTTTGTGTATCCTGGTTTGTACGGGATTTTCATTCGTGATCCGCTTGCTGCGGCGCAGGTCTCGCGCACGCCGCATCCAAAGTAGTGAATTGGCGAACCGCGAATACAAAGTAGTGGCCAAGGAAAACGGTGAAATTTACAGCGAACTCCTCGGCAAGGAATGTGATATCAGCCGCCGTTCATATGATCAGATTGATCCTTGCGGTCGAGTCCTCTTTCTCTTGGACACGGCGGCGGGTCCGGACGGAAAATCCCAGGCTTGGCCGGTCGCAGGAAATTTTCCAACCGAGCAGTTTGAGGCGTCCCGGGTGGAGCGTTGTGACGATGTCCTGAAAGTTACAAACACGAACCATGGCGTGAAGACCACGATCGAGATCAGTCTTCCGGATATGGACAGCACGGCAGAACTTTGGAAGATCACGATCGAGAACCTGACCGAAAGGTCGCGGCAACTCAAGGTCGTTCCGTACCTCGAGTGGGTTTTAAACGGCGGCCTGCATGATCGTTTCCACACGCAGTATGCGCGTTTGTACCCGGAAATGGAATACGTGGCCGGATCGAATGCGATCTTGTCGTGGCAGAAGAGCACGAAATCTATGGGGCTTTTGGCCTCGGATGTAGCACCGGAAGGTTTTCACTCCGGACGTGTGGATTTCATCGGCCGCGGTCAGAGTCTTTGGGCGCCGCGCAGTCTTGAAACGCTGGATTTTTTGCCGGCCAAAGATACGGCGGCCTATCCGACGTTCGATCCGATCGGCAGTTTGATGGTGAACGCTCTTGTCGCGCCCAAGGCGACCGCGACGGTGCGCCTGATGATCGGTTATTCCAAGAACAAGAAGGTGGCGCTTGAGATGATCGCGAAATATCTCAAACCGAACCCGGCGCAGGGCGCAGTGCTTTCGGAAAAGAAGCACCGATCGCTTTTGATCGGTCACGGAGAGATTCCGCCGGGAACGCCGCAACCTTATTACGAATATCTGGATAACGGCAACAAATTGAAGGTGTTGACGCCTTATACGCCGCGTCCTTTTGACCATGCGATGTCGAATGCGGTCCATTCGACGATGGTGACGAACCGTGGGCTTCACACCTCGTGCAACGGGAATTCCCAACAGAACCGTTTGACGCCGGATTGGCCGGATACGGTGACGAAGGAAACACCGACGGAAGCGATCTATCTTTATGATCCGGATCGTGACGAATGGTATTCGCCGACCTACCAGCCTTTGAATGACAATAATGCCAAGCACGAGTCGGAGTTCAGTGTGGACGGGACGGCGATCTTCCGCATGAAGGATGGGAATCTTTCTTCGCAGTTGACCGTTTATGTGCCGCCCGAGGATCCGCTCGGTGTGTATTTGCTGACGCTGAAAAATGACGAGGATAAGCCTCGCCGCATGAGGATCGCGCCATATTTTCAGATGGTGCTTTCCTTCCAGCCGGAGCGATCGGGACCGCTTGAAATGCGTCACGATAAGGCTTCGGATGCCTTGTATTTCGCGAATTGTCGCAATATCTTCCGTTCCGGATGGGCGTTCGCTTCCATGTCGATTCCCGCAGACTGTGTGGAGACAAAGCGCGGCCGTTTCTTCGGATCGGGTCGTGGCGTCAAACGTCCTTTCATGGTGGAAAATGCCGGACCGGATGCGACACAGTTGACCGATGACGGACAGATCGCGGGTTTTGTGGGGACCGTTGAGATCCCGGCTCATGGCGAATGTACAGTCGCCATCGTGCTGGGCCAGGCCGAAGATCACAAAAAAGCGGTCACCTTGGTTCAGAAGTATAAAAACCTCGAGACCGTTCGCAAGGAGCTTGAGGGAACCCGCCAGTGGTGGCTCGGGTTGATGGGAACGGTCAAGGTCGAAACCAATCAGCCGGAGTTCGACCGGTATCAGAACTGGCTAAAGTATCAGGCGTTGGCCGAGCGTATTTGGGCACGGCGCGGGTTCTATCAGACGAGCGGTGCTTTCGGTTTCCGCGACCAGCTCCAGGATACTGTGAACCTGATCTGGGTGGATCCGGCTCTGGCGCGCAAACAGATCCTTTTGCATGCGTCCCAGCAATTCGTGGAAGGCGATGTGAACCACTGGTTCTTCACGCTGACCGATGGACGCACGTCGTTCTCATGCCGGTCTCATGCTTCCGACAACCCGCTTTGGCTGGCGTGGGGCGCCGCCGAATATGTCCGGGCGACGGGGGACCAGACGATCCTGGATGAAATGGCGGCCTATCTGATCTCGGAGTTTCCATTTGCGCCTTTGCCGAAGAACAAACAAGGCTGGGGACATTTGTATCACCGGACGACGCGTGCGGATACACTCTATAAGCATTGCATGAAGTCGATCGATCTTGTGATCAAACAGCGTTCAGGCAAGAATGGCCTGCCGCTCATGGGGGTCGGCGACTGGAATGATGGATTGGATGAGATCGGGAGCGAAGGCCATGGCGAGAGCGTTTGGCTCGGCTTCTTCCTCTACTACATCTTGAAAGAGATGGTTGATATCATCGGCCAAAAAGAAGGCGATGCGAAAAAAGCGTATTACGTAAAAAAAATGGAAGCCCTGAAAGTGGCCCTTGAAAAAACGTGGCGCGGCGACCGGTATCTGCGTGCTTTTCACGATGACGGGACCGAGATCGGTGTGAAGGGCAGCGGGGTGTGGGAGATCGATGCCCTGACCGCGGCCTGGTCGGTCATGTCGGGTATCAATTTCGAGCGTGGCGTGACGATCTTCAACACGGCCTTGCAGGTTCTTGAGAAGGACAACGCAATCCTGCTCGGGTGGCCGGCCTTGCGCGAAGACACAAAACCGTATCTGGGACGCAGCAGCAAATATCCGGAAGGCGTTCGGGAGAACGGTATGTATTGTCACGGCGTGCAGTGGCTCGTAAGAGCGGCGCGTCTCTTGGCGGAAGAATACGAAAAGCGTGGGGATCAGGCGAACGCAGAGAAATATCGCGAGACCGCGTACCGGTTGTGGCTTAAGGTCTCGCCGATCGCGCATATGCATGAAATTGAGATCTATGGCGGTCAACCCAATAAGCAGTCGGCCGATATTTTGACCACGTTTGAACCGGGTCGTATGATCTGGCACGGATACACCGGAGCTGCCGGCTGGATGTTACGGCAGGCGATGGAAGGTGTGGTCGGAGCACTCGTCGTAAAAAACAAACTCGTGCTTCCGAATGATCTGGATAAACCTCGCGGCGCGCTTAAAGTGATCAGCGTGACTCGGGACGTGTCCAAGAGTCCGATCAGGCCCAAGCCTCTTTAATTTCCAGGCAGTGGGAACCTAAGGCGAATAAGGTAGAGCTCATAAGACCCGGTGACGAGGTGATCGTCGCCGGGTCTTTTTTATTTATAGCGGTTTAATGGAGCAGATGACTTTTGCGGCGATTTCGATAATCCCGAAAATAAAAAAGCGACCCCGGCGCGATTCGAACGCGCGACCCCCTGCTTAGAAGGCAGGTGCTCTATCCACCTGAGCTACGGGGTCTTGTATGTGGATATGACGCCAGCCCAAATACTTCGACCTTAGCTATGGAATTCCGAAATTCTTATTGTCTTGTCGTTCTTTAAGACGAAGCCGCTTTTACAATGACCTCTGAAACTCTGTCCCAGACTACGGATGGCTTATCTTAATGAGTGAAAACTTCCAGGTCACGATTGGCGATTTTATATCAGAATCATCGTTTCGTATAAAGAATTTAATGGGTGTTACGTACAAGTCTCTTTCAGAACCCCTTTTAAATATCTCGAGAACTTAGAGGATGTTTAAGAGCGCAGAATCTTTTGGATGGCCGGATTATCGGCCAGGGCGGGATTGAGACGGGCGGCTTTTGCCAGGTATTTTTTCATGTCCTGAGGACGTCCCAGATTGTCGCTGGCGCGTGCGAGATTGATGAAGGGCGTGGATTCGTTGGGGAAAATGCCGGCCATTTTCTGGTAGACCGCGAGGGCCTCTTCCGACCGGCCGCTTTTTTCTAAAAGATCACCCAACCATTCGTAGCCGCCCATGAAGCGGGGATATCGCAAGAGAATGTTGTTTGTCACCCTTGTTTTTTCTTCCAAAGTTCCCATATTCATGACGAGCATGGCTTTCTTGACCCAGCTGTCAAAATCATCGGGCCGGGCCGCCAGAGCTTTATTGAAACATTGAAGCGCCCGCAAATTTTGATCGGCCTTGAGGAGTGCGTTTGCGAGTGTGACCAGGTAGGGGATATTCTCGGGGGCAAGATCCGAAGCCTTTTGAAAAGCCTCGATCGCCCCGGGGATTTGCCCAAGATCCTGGAGTGCTGATCCAAAATACTCTTGTGTTTCAGCCGAAGAGGGGTTGATTGCGACCGCCTGCGTGAGGATCTCCTTGGCTTTGTCTTTGGCGCCGATCTGATAATAAAAAATGCCGCTTAAAAGTGCGGTTTCAAGGTTTGCCGGATCGATCTTGTCAGCTTTGCTCAGGGACCATTCGGCATTGGCGTTAAAACGTTTGGCAAGATATCCGCGAGTCAGGGCATTATAAAAAAGGACATTTTTTTCCTGCGGAGGTTCGAGATCCTTAACCTTGGGGAACTCTTCAAATTTGCGGAGTGTGTTCAGGAGCGTAAAGTTTTCGAGAAGGGTGTTTTTATAAAGGTTTCGCGGTGCAGAGAATTCAAGATAAGGATGATTGTCCGAGTTGATCTTGGCGTCTTGGGCTAGAAGCCGCAGGGCCGGATCAAAAAGCCAGGCGTTTGAAAGAAATCCCATCGGGCTTCGGATGCCGTTGGGTTCGAGGTCTTCGCGTACCGTTGGGATCTTGAAGGCCCTCTCGAAATTTTTCATGTCAAGTGTGAGAGGCTCATTCGATCCGATGAGCATCAGATCCGGATAATACGAGGTCCAAAGACTGATGTTCGGGTACACTTCCGAGAACGTCCGGATGATCATGCGAAGATCCTCGGGAGACATGCTGTAAGCGTGTAGCCATTGACAGACGATGCCGCCGGGGGCAAGTCGCTTTTTCATGGTCCTGTAATGTTCGATTGAAAAGAGGTTTGCGACACCGGCCATCCACGGGTTCGAAGGCTCGGAAATAATGACGTCGTATCGGGTGGGATCGAGGAGGAGGAAATTCCGGCCGTCATTGATATGGATTTTCAGGCGCGGGTCGGCGAGGACATTGCGGTTCAATTCCTTGAAATAACTTGCGGCCTTCACGACCTCTTTTTCAAGCTCGACGACGTCGATGTGCTCGACTGGATACGAAGCTACGGCCGCGGCCGTCGAACCACTCCCGAGACCAATCACGCATACATTTTTCGGATTCGGGTGAAGTGCCATCGGAAGATGCCCCAGCAGAAATTGTGTGAAGGTGTCTTTATTCGAGGCGTCGATCTTGCCGTTGACCGACATCGAAAGATCATCGCGGAGCCGTTTCACTGCGACCGTTGCACTCAGTCCTTCCTTGTAAAAGACCAACTCTTGTTCTTTCATGGAATTGAGCAGTTGGTTCTTTGTCATGCCGATGGCAGGGGCGGGTTTGACGGCCAGCTCGCTTGAGATGAAACCTTGGTTCCATGGGCGAATCGTGAGAATTCCGAAAGCAAGAAGTAGGACGGTCAGTGCGAGAATACTGTAACGCTTCCAATTAAGCCGCTCTTTTTGAAGAAAGAAGGCCAAGGCACCGATTGTGGCATTGAGCCCTGCGGCGATTAGAAGCGTATGCTGGATTCCCACGAGCGGAATGATACAAAATCCTGTTAGCACGGAACCGAGGATGGTGCCGATCGTGTTGGCAAAATAGGCTTCTCCGATCTCGCTTCCGAGAGGTCGTGAGCGGCGGAGGATGTGGATGAAGCACGAGAACATGGCGCCGATCATGAGGGTTGGCGGGAGCATGACAATCGAGCAGAGGAAGAACCTTCCGACTTGCAGTAAAAAGTCGGAGTTGTGGGAGGCGGCGAAGATCCTGACGAAATAATAAGGCATATCATTAAAGACGTTGATGCCCCCAAGACCAAAGAGCGCGGTTAGCAGTTGTAGGATCGCGAAGGTTTGCAGGTTCGTCCGGAAGAAATGCGAAAAGCGACTGAATAAATAACTGCCGATGGAAATGCCTAGAAGAAAAGTCGCGAGCATGAGCGAGAAGGCATAGACGGAACTACCCAGCGACATGGCGAGTACGCGCGTCCAGGCGATCTCGTACATCATGGAGACGGCGCCTGAGATCGCGAACGCGGCAAGCAAGATCCATGTGACAGCCGGTGAGAAAGAGGATTGCTCTGCGGCGGAAGGGGAGGGACTCACCGGATTTTTTAAAGGTGCTATTTTCTTGTTTATAACCGGGGGGTTCGCCTCGGGAGAAGCGAAGAAACGCCGGCAGAGACAAAAAATAACCAGATTGAAAAAACCGGTCAGGTAAACCGTTTGCCAGACGCCGAAGGTTTGAAGTGCAATGAATCCGCTGAAGAGTACGCCCAGGACGGCTCCCAAGGTATTAAGCCCGTAGAGAAGTCCCACTTGTTTTGCAATCTCATCGTCTTTGGTGACGAAGTATTTTGAGAGGACCGGGAGTGTCGCACCCATGAGAAACGTCGGGATGAGGAGGGCTGTGAACGCGAGCAGGAATTTGAATAAAAGAGCGGAAAAAAATGCGGGAGAAACGAACCGGTAAAAACCGATCGTTAAAAGGTCAATAAGTATCCAAATAAGCGGCGTGAGCAACGCGAAGACACCGATGCCAACCTCTAGATTTGCATAGATTCTGACCGGGTTGCCGCCCTTGTCAATCCGTTTACCCCACCAAAGTGCTCCGAGGCCGAGACCGGCCATGTAGCCGGCCAGTACCGTGCTCGTGGCGAACGTGGTATTGCCGAAAATGAGTCCCATGACACGGAGCCAGGCGACCTCGTAGACGAGCCCGCACGCTCCGGAGATAAAAAAGCAGGTGAGGATAAGTCTCTGCATCGACTTCGCGGGAATTTGCTTCGGCGTAAGCCAGGAGCTCCTGGGAAATTCCCTTGGGGAGGATGCGGCGTGCTGCATTTTCTGACTTGCAGGAGTTTGTTTCATAAATCCCAAGCAGTTTTATTGTGTCGGGTTCCAAAAAACGTTGCTATCATATCGGGCGTGGCGCCATTTGCATAGATAAAATGAAGGAGCTTGATTTTGAACAAGATCGTTCTCCCGTCCTCTGGAGAAGCTTCGTCGCGTTGCAGATCGTTTTTCAGAAGGTGACTTCGATTCGAAAGTCGAGATCGTTTCCCAGGATGAGTTCGGGTTGCTTGCCAGAGATTTTGAAGCGATGGCTCAAAATATTAAGAATAAAACTACTTCCATCGAAAATCTGGACAGGGAAATTCAAGAGCGCAAATTGATCGAGGCGGTGAGCTTGGAGAAATCCCTGTTCTTACAGAAACTCATGGATTCTATCCCCGTTCCGGTTTTCTATAAGGACGTCTCGGGGGTTTATATCGGCTGCAACAGGGCCTTCGAAGCGTTTTTTGGAATATCGCAAAAAGAGCTTATTGGGAAAAAAGTTGAGGAGCTTTTTTCGCCCGAGATCGCCAAAATTTATATTGAGAAAGATGCGAATCTTTTTGCTCTTCCGGGCATTCAAGTCTATGAGGCAGCGATCACGAATGCGGCGGGTGAGTCCAGAAGCATCATGTTTCATAAGGCAACTTTTACCGGGGCGTCCGGGGAAGTGCAAGGGATTGTTGGGGTTATTATGGACATGACCCTTCGAAAGCGTGCCGAGGAAGCAATCACGGCAAGCGAGATTCAGCTTAAGGACGCGCAGCGCGTTTCTCATGTGGGGAGTTGGGTGCTTGATCTTCAAACCGAACAGGTCTCCTTTTCCGATGAAATGTTTCGTATCTATGGCATGGATCCTGAGGGGGCAGTGCCAACTTTTCAGGAATGCGAAAAGAGGACGCATCCGGAGGACTGGAAAACAATGACGGCTGCGATCAAGAAATCCGAGCAGACGGGAGAAGATTATGAGTTGGAGTTGCGAATCACCCGGCAGGATGGAGAATCGCGCGTTATTTTATCCCGGGGGCATATCCAGCGAGACGTAAACAACAAGGCTGTGCGGCTCACAGGGATCTCCCAAGATATCACCGAGCGTAAGCGCGCGGAGGCAGCATTGCAGGAGAGTGAAAAGCGATTCATGGACGTTCTTTATGTTTCCCGAGATGCCATCCTTCTTATTGACGGTGAGAATTTTGTGGATTGCAACGAGGCCACAGCTCACATGCTCGGATATTCCACCCGGGCAGAATTTTTGATGAAGCATCCCGCGGAGCTGTCGCCTCCTGTCCAACCCGACGGGCAGAGTTCTTTTGTTAAGGCCAATGAGATGATGAAGCTTGCTTTTGAGCAGGGGTTTCACCGATTTGAGTGGGTTCACAGAAAAGCCGATGGGGAGGATTTTCCGGTGGAAGTTTCCCTCACACCCGTGGTTGTTCATGGCAAGAATATTCTCCATTGTCTCTGGAGAGATTTGACCGAGCTTAAGAAAATAGAAAGTAAGATCCGGCAACTGTCTGAGGCTGTGGAGCAAAGTCCGAGCTGTATCGTGATCACCGATAAGGACGGCAAGATCGAATACGTGAACCAGAAATTTTCTGAGGTCACGGGTTATTCTTCCGCGGAGGCTTTGGGCCAGAATCCAAGGATCTTAAAGAGCGGGGAACAGCCGGTGGAGTTTTATAGAGATCTTTGGGACACGCTTCTCCAGGGGAAAGATTGGCAAGGACAGTTTTCCAATAAAAAGAAGAACGGTGAGATATACACGGAATTGGCTCACATTGCCCCGATCCGTGATGATGAGGGTAAGATCGCGTACTTCGTCGCGGTCAAAGAGGACATCACCTACCGGCTCCAGCTCGAAGAGCAACTCCGGCATTCACTCAGAATGGAGGCGGTGGGTCGGTTGGCGGGCGGGATTGCACATGATTTTAACAATATGTTGACTGTGATCAATGGCTATAGCGGTTATCTCATGACAAAGATGAAGCCGGATGATCCTTATTTTGACAAAGTACACCAGATACGGGATGCGGGCGATTGTGCGGCGACGATCGTCAGGCAATTGCTCAATCTTAGCCGGAAAGAGGCTCCAAAGCCGCAGCTGATCAAGGTCTCAGAAGCGACCGTGAAAATGAAGAGTATGATCGCCCGATTGCTGGGGGACGATGTCGAGTTGAAGGTGGACCACGCGGCGGATGTTGGCTACGTGAAAATGGACCCTGGGCAGATGGAGCAGGTGTTTTTGAATCTTTTTGTGAATGCGCGGGAGTCGATGCCGAAAGGCGGGGTGTTGACGGTTACGACGGATCTTGTGCGTATGGAAGATATCCAGGAAGAACTCAGACCTTCTCGAAAAAGAGAAGGTGAGTTTATCAGGATAACGGTCAAAGATTCTGGCGTTGGGATCGATCCCGCTTTAAGGAAGCGTATTTTTGAACCTTTCTTTACCACTAAGAAAAAAGGGATGAACACAGGGTTGGGGCTTTCAATCGTTTATGGAATCGTGGAGCAGGCAGGTGGTGCGATTTCCTTTGAAAGTCAGCTTGAGAAAGGGACTACTTTTAGGATTTATCTTCCCAAAGCTAAGGCGGAGCCCGGCCTTGAGGAAAGATCGGTTTTGGAAGTACTGCCGCAGGGGCGGGGTAAGATCCTTCTCGTCGAAGATGAAAACCAGGTTCGAGAGTTCGCTCTGCAGGTTCTTCGCGAAAGAGGCTACGATGTCCGCGCGGCGCGCGGAGGGGATGAGGCGCTTGGAATGCTTGCGGAAGATCCGGGGAGGAAGTTTGATCTTTTGCTCACCGATTTGACCATGCCGAAAATGAATGGCAAAGATCTTGTGCTCCGAGTCCGGGAAATGTTCCCTGAATTGAAAGTGATCTTTATGTCCGGGTATTCAGAACAAATGATTGCGGACGTGGAAGGCGCGGATTTCCTTCAAAAACCCTTCAGTCACGGGCAACTTTCCGTGAAAGTTTGGTCCGTGTTGGGTCGTTAATCCCAGGGAGGTATTATGAGCGGAGAAAAAATACTGATTGTCGATGATGAACGAGCGATCGCAGATCTTCTGAAGCTCCATTTGGAGGAAGAAGGTTACGTGGTCCTGACGGCGCCGAGTGTGGATAAAGCTCTCAAGGCGTTAGAGCAGGGGTCTGTCAATCTGGTGATGCTGGATATTCGGATGCCGGGAAAAGACGGCTTCGATTTTCTGCGCGCCGTTTCTACAAAACATGGAAAACCCCGGATGCCGGTGATCGTCATGACGGGTCGCGGCGAGCTTGAGAGTCTGATGGAAGGGATTGCTGTGGACGGGTTTGTTAATAAACCGTTCGAAATGTCTCTTGTTCTTGGCGAAGTCAGGAAGGCGCTTTTGAAAAAGAGAAAGACTGTCTATCTCGCGGATTCCGAGGGAAGCCCGCTGGCGCAGGCGGTCGCCAAAGAATTGCGTGATGAGCGCTTTCAGGTTTTTTTTATCAAGGGCATGAGCGGTTTTAAGGAATATTGGGCGAAACAGCCTGCTGATTATATTGCCATGGAATATCAGCAGCATGCTGTCGAGGCGGAGGTACTGATCAAGGATATACGGAGTTGCACGACGGTTCCGCTGATCGTTTATACCTATTCCGGGATGGATTTTCGGGAAAAGAGTCTTGCCGCGGGGGCTTCCGTTTATCTTGGGAAGCCACAAAATCCTTCAGTGGTTGTGACCGCCATTCGTGAACTTGAAATGAAATGATGACCGACTTTTGAGAGTGGGGGCCTTCTGGCAGCGCGAAGGATTGCTGCCAAGGCTTGGATGGACCTGTCGGTGTTTTGCGGCGGGGAATCATGTCGGGGAGAATTTTTTTTGAAAAGTTTTCCCGGCGGTGTAATATGTAGCAGGTGTAACGGTTCAGTTTTTTAAAAAAAGGAGAACGAGGATGAAAAAAGTAATTTTGTGGGTGATGGTGCTATTGTGTATGGCGCCGGCGGTACTTCAAGCGGGATGGGGATGGGGCAATAAGCCGAAAGAAGAGAAAAAAGTGCAGCAAGCGGAGCCCAAGCAAGTAAAAACGGCACCTCTTCAAGCGGTAAAAGAAAAAACCCCTGAAGAAAAACAGGCAGCGATCAAGCAGTATCGCGAGAACCAAATTGCGAAGAGCAAAGCCTTTCAACAAGGCATTCGTGATAAGCAAATGGCCGAGTTGAAGGCCAAATTGGCGCTGAACACGAAGATGACAGATGCTCAGAAGAACGAGATTATTGCTGCCCGAGAGAAGCAGTATGAGCAGATCGCGGCTTTTGTGGATAAACGGCGTAGTGAGAATAACGCTTTTTTTCAGAAGCTCGCCAATGATCCCAGCATGACTGAGGAACAGAAACGTGAGGCGATCCGGGCGCATTTCCAATCCCAGAAGCCCTCCAGTCAGGCTTTCAAGCAACAGCAGACAACCGCGAACAAGACCGAAGGCGAGAAGATCCGCTCCGAGGTTCCTCCTGCAGCAAAGACCGCGGCATCGTAGGACCTTTTTTAGAAACAGATTTGAAGGGCGGGGATTTTTTCCCCGCCCTTTTTTTTGAGGGTTCGTCAGGATGAATGAAAAAAAGATCAGAGTGAGCATCGTGTCGCTTGGATGTCCCAAGACACTTGTGGATAGCGAGGTTATTCTCGGGAAAGTCCAGGGCGCCCGGTACGTGGTTACTCAGGATATCGAACAAAGCGATGTGGTGTTGCTTAATACCTGCGGGTTCATCCAAACCGCCAAAGAGGAGTCGATCGACGCGCTTCTGAAACTACTCGAGTTGAAGAAGGAAAAGAAACTGCTCGGGGTGGTCGTGGTGGGATGTTTGGTGCAGCGCTATGCGGAAGAACTCCAGAAAGAATTTCCAGAAGTTGATGCCTTCATCGGTTCCGGGGATTATATGCGGATTGCAGAAGTCCTGAAGAAGGTGACCGACGGACAGAAATTCGTCACGGTCCACAAGGCCGGTTATCTTGCTGAGGCTGATGAAACGCGAATCGCCCTGACGCCCAAACATTTTCGTTATCTTAAGATCTCGGAAGGTTGCGATCATGCCTGTTCGTTTTGTGTGATTCCAAAACTTCGCGGACGCTACCGTTCCCGTCACATTGCGGATCTTGTCCGTGAGGCGAAGCGGTTGGCCGAGGAGGGTGCCAAGGAACTCGTCGTGATCGGTCAGGATATTACAAGATTTGGATGGGACTATGCCGGCAAATCTCTTTTGCCGCAACTCCTGGAGGCGCTGGGGACCGTTCGGGAGATCAAATGGATCAGGCTTCTTTATACTTATCCTTCGACCTTGACGGATGAAATGATCAGGGCCTTTGGCGCGTCCCGAAAGATCTGCCGTTACATTGACTTACCGCTTCAGCATATTAGTGATAAAATACTCAAATCGATGAGGCGGGGCCATACGAAGGAACAGGCCGTGGAGCTCGTCCAAAAATTGCGGCTTATGATTCCTGAGGTGGTGATCCGGACGAGCTTTATTGTGGGTTTTCCGGGTGAGACTGGCGAGGATTTCGAAGAGCTTCTGACATTCATGCGCGAAATGAAGTTCGAGCGTCTCGGGATTTTTCAGTATTCCCAGGAAGAGGGTTCTGCAGCGGCGGAATTCCCGGACCAAGTTCCTGAAAAGGTCAAAGAGGAGCGTTATCACCGGGCCATGCAGTTGCAGCAGGAGATTGCGCGGGAAGTCAATCGCCGGTATCTGGGCAGGGAGCTGCGGGTGTTGGTCGAAACGCAGGATGAGAAAGATCCGAATTTATGGATTGGGCGTTCCTCCATGGACGCGCCGGAAGTGGATGGGAGTGTTCTTATTCGAACGCAAAGAGAAATAACGGCCGGGAAATTTTATACGGTCAAGATCACGGATACTCAAGACTATGACCTTGTGGGACAAATATAAATACTCCGTTCTGAACCCGAACGTGCTTAGCATTGCTCGGGGCTTCATCGGACTTTCCCTGCCGTTTTTGATCCTGCGGCCGAGTCCGTCGGCGCATCTCTGGGCCTTTATTTTGTTCATGGTTGGCGCGATCACCGATTATTTCGACGGCTGGATCGCCCGCCAGTACAAACTTGAATCGGCCTTTGGGCGATGGATCGACCCTTTTAATGACAAGATCCTGATCTTGGCGCCGATGGCCACCTTTGCCACGCTTCATTTTTATTCCATTTGGTGGGTGGTCCCGATCTTTATTCGTGAGATCCTGGTGACGTTTTGCCGGACGGGATGGCTTCTCGAAGGGAAGTCCTTGGGTGCGGAGATGATGGGGAAGCTGAAATTCGGTTTTCAGACGGTCACGGTTTGGATCGCGTTTGTGTATTTACTAATGAACCCTTATCCCTCGTTGGATGCGGTGACGGGTATTCTCCATTTTCTTCTTCCAATCCTCTTGATCACGACCGTCGCGTTGACGCTTATCTCCGGAGGCATGTTCCTCTGGAACCAACGGGCTCATTTTGGATCCGAAGCCTTCAATAAGTTCGTTCTCGCGGTGGGCGTTGGGTTGTTCCCGATTGCTCCCGGGACATGGGGAAGTTTGCTTGGCGTGTTTCTGGTTTTCCTGACGAGGTGGAGTGGCGGACTTTACGGGGCGGTTTTTGTGTTTTTGGTCGTGTGGGGCGCTTTGGCGTATGAGCGGATCACGGATCCGGATCCGGACCCGCAATACATCGTGGTCGACGAGGTCTGCGGTATTTTTATAACGTTCATGCTGATCCCGCTGACTTGGTATTCCGCGATTCTGGGTTTCGTGTTGTTTCGCGCTTTTGATGTGTTTAAACCTTTCCCCGTGCGGTCACTTGAACGTATCCCGCGTTACTGGGGTATTATGGCCGACGATCTGGGCGCCGGGCTCTACGCCTGGATCATTTTGTTCGCGATCTTTAAATGAAGCCTACCGCAGCGATCCTTTCGATCGGGAATGAAGTTTTGCGCGGGAGTGTAGTTAACACCAATGCCGCGTTTCTCGGACGTGAGCTCTCAAGTCTTGGGTTCGAGGTCATCTCTCACGGCGTTTGCGCGGATTCGCAGGAAGCGATCCGTTTCCGGCTTGGCGAAGTTCTCCGTCGCGTGGATCTCGTTATCATGATGGGTGGGCTCGGGCCGACGCCCGATGATGTGACCCGTGAAGGTATTGCCGCGCATTTTAAAGTCCCTCTTGTTTTTTCAGCCCAACAGTACAGACGCCTCCAAAAGGTCTACAAGCGTTACGGCAAGTGCGTGCCTCCGCTTGTGAAGCGCGAAGCGTTTTATCCCGAGAATGCGAAGCCCCTCATTAATCGTTTTGGGATCGCTCTTGGATTCTCGATCGAGATCGGGGCAAAGATCGCGATCGCGCTTCCCGGTGTTCCCTCAGAGCTTCAGAATATGTATTTTGATGTGGTGCTTCCGTTTCTAAAGAAGAAATATGGGGATCTTTTTAAGTGCCGGAGGCTGATCGTGCGGATGGCCGGTATTTCGGAGCCGGATGTGATGAAAAAACTCGGGAAAGATTTTTTTGAGGATCGGTTCGATTTTGGGATCTATCCCTCGGCCGGAGAAATCGCGATCCGAATTCTTGTGGATCAAGCGGATGTTCTCAGTCGGCTCAAAAAGAAGATCGCGACACGGCTCAAGGACCGGATCTACGGCTGGGATGAAACGCCTCTGTCTGTGGTAATCGGAAAGATCCTGACGAAAAAAAAGCAAACGCTTGCTGTCGCGGAAAGCTGCACGGGCGGGCTTTTGGCTTCGCGGATTACCGCCTGTCCAGGCGCTAGTTTCTTTTTTCGCGGGGGAGTGGTCGCGTATCATGCAACCGTGAAAACGAATCTTGGCGTTCCGGAAAAGCTCATTAAGAAACACGGAGAGGTTTCCGCTCAAGTCGCTCTCCAGCTCGCGAGATCGGTTCGTACTCGGATGGATTCAAGTTTCGGCCTTGGCATTACAGGAATCGCCGGGCCCGGCGGCGGCAGTTCCAAAAAGCCGATCGGTCTTGTTTATATAGGTCTTGCATCTCCCGACGGAACGGTCCGGACTTGGAAGCATACTTTTTGGGGAGAGCGCCATCAGGTCCAGGACAAGGCTGCAACGAAAGCGCTTGAATGTCTATGGCGGAAGATCCGTTAAAAAAAGCTCCGGCGCGGGTGTTTCTTGCGATCCCACTCCACGGGATCTACCGTCAAGAGATGGAGAATATTCTCCGCCCACTTCGTCGCGAGATCCCCGGTGTTCGATGGGTCGAGCCCCGGCAAGTTCATCTGACCCTTCATTTTTTCGGTCCCGTTTCTGCTGCTGAGATCGAGCTGATCCATCTTTCTTCAAGAAAAGTAGCGTCGCTTTTTTCGCCGCTCAAATTGCGCTTGGACCGGATCGGCGGATTTCCAAGTCTTGAAAGACCGGATCTTGTCTGGTTGGGTGTTGAGGAACCTACCGGCCGGCTTCTGTCTTTACAGAAGGCTCTTCAAGGGGAGGTTCGGACGCTTGGATTTAAAACCGAGGCAAGGCCGTTCCAACCGCATGTGACGATCGGGCGTGTTAAACGAAAGAGTCAGGATTTGAAGCCTCTCTTGGCGAAAGTCCCGTTTGCATGGCCGACTCCGGAGAAAATCGCAGACCATTTTGTTCTTTTTCAAAGTCACAACCTTCCGGAAGGCGTTCGCTATGAGATCCTCAGAACCTATCCTCTGTCAAAAAAAGAATCGGCTTAAAGCTTCACAGCTTCTTCGAGTCTATGCGGCATTGAGGAAGGCATACGGTCATCAGAAGTGGTGGCCGGGGGATACCCCTTTTGAGGTTATGGTCGGGGCGATCCTTACGCAGAACACGGCCTGGACGAACGTCGAAAAGGCTATTTTGAATCTCAAAAAAGCCAAGAAGCTTTCATTCGCTGCGCTGCGCCGCATTTCTAAAGAAAAACTTGCGCAGCTGATACGACCGGCTGGATATTTCAATATCAAAGCGGACCGGCTTAAATGTTTTATGGCTTTCCTGGATCGCGAATGTGGAGGCGATCTTTCGGAACTGAAACGGAGCACGATGCCGGTGCTTCGCGACAAACTTCTTGCCGTGAAAGGAGTAGGGCCGGAGACCGCGGATTCCATCCTTGTCTATGCTCTCGGCAAGACATCGTTTGTGATCGACGCTTACACCCAAAGAATCTTCTCAAGGCACGGATTGGTCAAGGGGCATGAAACTTACCATCGATGGCGTGAGATCTTTACATGGGCGTTGCCGAAAAGCCTGGACCTTTATAATGATTTTCATGCTCAGATCGTTCGGACGGGGAAGGAACATTGTCGGAAGGTTCCTCGGTGTGAAGGGTGTCCTCTCCAGAGATTTTTCTGACCTTCTGATTTATGGTTTGGCCACGGAGGACAAAAAACGCAAAATTCTTTGCAACATGTGCCGTTACTTATAGATAAGGAAATTAAACAAGGAACGAAATGATTCCAAAAATAAAGAGAAAAATCGGAGAGATCTTGATCGAAGATGGGCTTTTATCCAAAGCTCATCTGGAGGAAGCCCTTGCCTATCAGAAGGAAAAAGGCGGCTTGATCGGAAGGATCCTCATTGAGAAGAAGTTCGTGGACGAGGAGCATTTGATTGGTGCTCTCGGCAAACAGTTCAAAATCCCGTATCTTCCGCTCAAGAACTATGCGATCAATCCCGACATGGCTAGTATGCTGAATGCGGATTTCTGCCACGAGAATATGGTGGTGGCGTTCGATTGTGATGCGAAGAAGGTTTATGTCGCGGTGGCGGATCCCTTGGGGGACGCAGTTGTTGAAAAGATCCGGACGCTGACGGGCCGCATTCCCCAGGTGTTTCTTTCCCGGATCTCTGAGATCCTGAATGCAATCTATTTTATCTATCACGAGGCGCCCTGATGGATTTGTTTATTTCTCCAAGGGGCCATCAGGACTGCGCTGATTTCCCGGCATTTTTTTTAATAGAAAAATCAGGCGCCCTGATGGAAAAGTTCATTTTTAAAATAAGCCGTCAGGCAGCTCTGACGAGCAGGCGATCATGACAGAACCCATGCGAACGTCATTGCCGGATCTTAAAGAAGCTCTTCTGCGGGCGGGAGTCGTCAGCTCTGCCGATCTCCAACAAGCACTCCAGGAACAGGTCAAGAGCTCCAACAAACTGCATTTTCTAGACATACTTCAACAGGCCGGGAAATGCGACGAAAAAAAACTCGTGAGCGTTCTTTGTGAGGAATACGGTTATCGTCTCGTCAGTCTCAAAATGCTGATCATTGACAAAGAAGTTCTAAAGCTCGTTTCCAAGAAAACCGCAGAGGCTTATGGGTGCCTCCCGATATCCTTACTTGAAAAGACTTTGACGGTTGCGGTGGCGAATCCCACCAACATAAAAGTTTTGGATGAACTTCAGGCGATTACCGGAAAACGCATCAGGACTTCGGTGGCGGAATACTCTCAGCTCAAGGAATACATACAGAAATCCTATCAGGGAGAGGTCAGTGTCTCGGAAGAGCCTGTTTTGGATGAGGGTGCCGAAGATCTCGTAAGTCTTGCCAATATGGTTGAAAGTGAGGCGACCCTGGATAAGCAGCAGAAGGTCGCGGATCTCATGGAACAGGCCAATCAGGCGCCGGTCGTGAAACTTGTCAATATGGTGCTCGTGGAGGGGGTGCGTCGCCGGGCGAGTGATATTTTTATTGAACCCTGGGAAGGTTTTGTCCGGATCCGTATGCGCATTGACGGAATCCTTGAGGAGATCGTAAAACCGCAAAAGAGTTTTGGCGCCGCCATCGTTTCCCGCGTTAAGATCATGAGCCAGCTCAATATCGCGGAACACCGCGTTCCCCAGGATGGCCGTTTCAAAGTCAGGACGCAGGGTCGGGAAGTGGACATGCGCGTTTCTATCTTGCCGTCCAGCTTCGGCGAGAAAGTCTGCTTGCGCATTTTGGATACTGGGGCTCAGTCGCATGATATCCAAAAGCTCGGTTTTACAGAGACGGAGCAGAGCGTGATACGGGCTTCGGCCAAGAAGCCGCATGGGATGATCCTTGTGACCGGACCGACCGGAAGCGGAAAAACAACTACGCTTTATTCGGTCCTCAAATACTTGGATTCCCCGCAGGTAAATATTACAACGGTTGAGGATCCTGTGGAGTATCAGATGTCCGGGATCAATCAGGTCAATGTCCGCGAATCCATAGGGCTGACATTTCCCGCGGCTCTACGTTCGATCTTGCGCCAGGATCCCGACATTATTTTGATCGGAGAGATCCGTGATGCGGAAACGCTCGATATCGCCGTGAAGGCCGCGCTGACGGGCCACCTTGTTCTGAGCACGCTCCACACCAACGACGCGGTGAGTTCCGTGACCCGCATGGCGAATCTTGGACTTGAGCCGTTCCTGATCGCGTCGACCGTTCTAATGATCTCGGCCCAGCGGCTGGTGCGTCGTCTCTGCCCGCGTTGTCGCGTCGCATACGATCTCGAACCTGATATGTATAAATTCCTGAATTTAGACCCGAAAAAAAAGATACAGCTTTGGAAAGCCAAGGGCTGTTCGCAGTGTCGCCAGCTGGGCTATCAGGGCAGGAGCGTGATCACTGAGATCCTCGAAATGAAACCGGATATTCTGGATATGATCATGCAAGGAGCGTCCGCGGATCTCATTAAAGAGAGGGCCCGGGAGCACGGGATGAACACCTTGCGAGAATCAGCGATCCAAAAGGCGCTGGCGGGTGAAACATCGCTCGATGAGGTTTTTCGCGTCACGATCGCGGATGTCGGCGCGAAGCCCGGAGGCGGTGCCCCATGATCGACAAAAAGATCGTTCGGACGTGGGTGAAAAAACTGGGGCTTTCTGAAGAGGAGTGTGATCGCTTGGGCCAGGTCGCTCAGAAACGCAATGAAAGCACTATAAAAATTATTCTCGAAGAAAAGATCCTTCCGGAAGAAGAGGTTATGGATTTTTTGAGCGCTCAGCTTGAGATCCCCACGCTGAACCTTCACGGGATGCAGTTCGACAATGAAGTCCTGCGGATGCTTCCCCGGAAATTCATCGAACAGCATCAGGCTTTTCCGGTGGGGCGCATCGGAAAGCTTGTGACGGTGGCTACAAGCGATCCGTTTAAATTACGGACCTTCGATGATATCAAGCATCTGACAGGATGTGACGTGAACCTTGTGTTGGCCACTCCCGCCCGGATTGCTGCCGCCGTGGACGACTATTACGCAGAAAGTAAAAATTTTTCTGAATTTATCTCTGAGAAGGATGCCGATAGCCTGGAACTTGTGAATGAAGATGAGAAGGAGGCGTCCTCCGTCGTACAGGTCGGCGTGGATGACGCGCCGGTCATCAAGATGGTCAATTTTATTCTTGAAAAAGCGCTGAAAGCCCGCGCTTCCGATATTCACTTTGAGCCTTATGAAAAAGAATTTCGTATCCGGTACCGTGTCGATGGAGCTTTAAAAGAATCGTTCTCCCATACATTGGAGCTTTATCCGGCTCTCGTGGCGCGTACCAAGATCATTTCTCTCTTGGATATTACTGAAAAACGTCTGCCCCAGGATGGGCGGTTCCGGTTGCTGCTCAAGGACCGGCAGATTGATTTTCGTGTCTCTGTGTTGCCGACCTATTTCGGCGAGAAGCTGGTGCTGCGCGTCTTGGACCGAAGCGGGATCCGGGCGGGACTTGATAAGCTCGGCTTTACGGAGAAGCCGACCCGCGCTCTTGCCGAAGCGGTCAAGAAGCCTTATGGGATGATCCTGGTGACCGGGCCAACAGGTAGCGGAAAATCCACGACGCTTTATTCGATCCTGAATTCACTGAACACGCCGCAAAAGAATTTAATGACCGTGGAGGATCCTATCGAATATCAAGTCGAAGGGATTACTCAGACTCAGGTGCAGCCAGAGATCGGGCTGACGTTCGCGAGTGGTCTTCGTGCCTTGCTTCGACAAAGTCCGGACATCGTGTTGGTGGGGGAGATCCGCGACTCGGAGACTGCGGATATCGCGGTGAAGGCCGCGCTTACCGGGCATCTGGTGTTTAGCACGCTTCATACGAACAGCGCCGCCGGCGCGATGACGCGTCTTATGGATATGGGCGTGGAGCCTTTTTTGATCGCGTCCTCAGTGGTATGCGTCGGGGCGCAGCGTCTACTCAGAAAAATCTGCCCGAGCTGTCGGTCGCCGGCCACCATTCCGGCGGATGTGCTCCTTCGTTGTAAGCTTTCTAAATCGGAATTGGATAAGATCGCGCCCTTCCGTGGGAAGGGTTGTATCAAGTGCAACATGACTGGATATTTCGGAAGGACCGGTGCGAGTGAGGTGCTGCTCGTGGATCCGGATATCCGAGAGCTTGTGATCCAAAAAAAATCGAGTAATGTTATTCACCAGGTTGCCGTTGAAAAGGGTATGGAAACCCTCTTCGAGAACGCCCTAGGACTCTTCAAGTCTGGGGTGACCACGCTTGAGGAAGTGCTTCGCGTTTCAAGTCAGGAGTAAAATATATGCCATCGTTCGAATATTGGGTCAAGGATAAGTCGGGAAAAGATCTGAAGGGCGTTCAGGACGCCCAGGATGCTCAAGATCTTGTTCGTCAGCTGAAGGCGCAGGACTATCTGGTTGTTCGGGTGGAGCAGGTCAAAAAAGGATCTTCTATGCTGAGTGTTCAGAAGGGGACAGTCCCCAAGATTCGGCAGGGAAAATCCGGAGGCATCAAACTGGACGACCTCGTGATTTTTTCAAGGCAGATGGCTACGCTTGTCGCGGCGGGGATCCCTTTGATCCAGGCCCTAGACATCCTCGCCGGGCAGGTGGATAAGGAGAAATTTCGAAAGATTCTTTGGAGGATGCATAGTGACGTGCAGACTGGTAAAAGTTTTTCTGAGGCCATGCAGGCGCACCAAAAGGTTTTTTCGGCGCTTTTTATTCACATGGTGCGCGCGGGTGAGATGAGCGGGAAGTTGCAAGAGATCCTGGACCGCGTGGCCCAATATTTTGAAAAATCCAGCGCGCTTCAAAAAAAGGTTAAATCTGCGGTGATGTATCCGACGGCCGTTTCGATCATGGCTTTCATGATCACGTTCTTCATGCTGGCCTTTGTGATCCCGAAGTTCGCGACGATCTTTGAAGGCCTGGGGGCGAAGCTGCCCATGCCGACGCAGATCCTGATTACTATCAGCAATTATCTTGCGGTCAACTGGTGGTGGATTCTCGCTGTCCTGGGCGGAGGTGTTTTTCTGTTCCGGAAATTCATCAGCTCTCCGTTGGGCCGTTTGCCCTGGGATTCTTTTACTCTTCGCATGCCCATTTTTGGTCCGATTATTTTGAAGGTAGCGATCAGTAAATTTGCGCGCACGCTTTCCACGTTGTTGCGTAGCGGTGTGGCGATCCTTGCGGCTTTGGAGATCGTTTCTCGAACTTCAGGGAATGCTCGCATCGAAAAAGTCATCACGGATCTTATGGGCTCTGTCAAACGCGGGGAAAGCATCGCCGGCCCGCTTGAAAAAAACGAAATCTTTCCCTCGATGGTCGTTCGTATGATCGCGATTGGGGAGGAGACCGGAGAATTGGAAGAGATGCTCACAAAGATCGCGGACTTTTATGATACCCAGGTGGATACCGCGGTTTCCGGGCTGACTTCCTTAATTGAGCCGCTCATCGTTGCTTTTCTTGGGGTTGTGATCGGCGGCATTGTGATAGCCATGTTTCTTCCCATCCTTACGCTTACCCAGGCGATCAAATAAGGAAGCAGTCCTTGGCTGGACAATCCTGTGGAAAACTGTCTAAGGGTTCACATGAATGCTTGTTAAAGTTATAGGATGTGTAACTTGGATATCAAAAAAACTAGTTTAGTTCTTGTTGGGATTGTCGTATCATTTAAGGTAGTTTAAGCTAATAGTAGGCAGAAGCAAACATAGAAACAGGAGGAATAACATGTTTATCCAATTGAATAAAAGGGGTTTCACGCTTGTTGAGATCATGATCGTCGTTGCTATCATTGGGCTTTTGGCTGCTATTGCCATTCCCAATCTTATGCGTGCTCGTATGAACGCCAACGAAGGTGCGATTAAGTCGGATCTGAGAACGCTTAGCTCTGCTGCCGAAAGCTATCGTGCGGCGCAGGTTACGCCAACCTATCCTGCGGACATCGATGCTTTGGCTGATGCGACTCCTCCGTATGTGGATGCCACGTTTAAGGCAGCGAAGCATGGTTACAACATAGTGCTTACCGGTGCAGCGCAGACGTTCGCGGCGCTCGCAACCCCGATTGCAAACGCTGCGGTCAATTATTATTGTGTTGACCAGACCGGCGTCATTGTGATGAAGGCAACCGCTCTGACGGGTCCGGCGACAGGCTGTGCTGGTGGTGGTACTGCGATTGCTGGCTAGTTGATTCAGTGTTTTTTAAGTTTTTTCTGACCCACCCTGCCGGGAGCGGCAGGGTGGGTTTTTTATTTTAGGGGATCGCAGCGACTGCTTCATTCTACCTTGCTGAAAATGCTGCGGGGAATCGCAATTCTTGCCGTAAATTGTCTTGAGAATTGAATGTGCGCAGGCTTTTAAAATGGGAGATGCCATGTTTCTTGAGCGTACCCGACGGGGGTTTACTCTTGTTGAGATCATGATCGCAGTTGCGGTCATTGGGATTTTGGCCGCTATCGCCATTCCCAATCTCCTGCGGGCGAGGGTCAATGCTAATGAAGGTGCCGTCAAGTCAGAACTGAAAACATTCAGCCATGCTTGCGAAAGTTATCGTGCGGTGCAGAATCCTCCGGCCTTTCCGGCCAATATCCTAGCTTTGACAGGGGTGTCTCCTCCGTATCTGGACCCTTCTTGGGTCGAGGGCGGAACCAAGCATGGGTTCGTCTTGAGCTATCTTGTGGGTGACGGTACGTTTTCTTTGTTAGCCACACCTGTCGCGAATGCGGCAAACAATACGTATTGTATCGACCAGACCGGTGTTGTCACGGGCTCTACAGTTGATGGGACAGCGACCATTCCTGTGGCTGCTGCCGATGGCTGTTCGGCTGGAACTCCGATTACAGGATGACGATGAGAAATAGAAAAAGGTGTTTTCGAACCCGATTTGTTTCCACGATCAACGTAGATTTTTTTGCCTTTTTTTTTGAAGATTTTCTGCTAATCTCTCACCTATGAGTAACGATCCCAGCAAGCGGCTTCCATTGAGTCAACAGCTTTCCGGCCTTTTTAGAGGATTTTCATCGAAGCTCCTGCAGAAAAAAACGATCCCTACCAAGGTTACCGTGTGTGATCTTGGCCGGATGCAGACGGTCCTTTTGGAACTTGAAAAAGGACCTGACCACCTTTTTGTCCATCGCATCGATATTATTAAGAATGCTCCCAAGGATCAGAAACCTTCATTGGTTCTCAAGCCGTTTTTGGACGGAAAAAAATTCCGAAAAGATGGAGTTCGTGTGGCTCTCAAGGGGCATGGAGTCGTGATCCGATTCATCCGTTTTCCCAAGATGAAGGTTGAAGATCTCCGGAGCGCCATGAAATACGAAGCGGAACAATATATTCCTTTTGAGCTTAACGATGTAGTGCTCGATTTTGGAGTGGTGGAGGAAGGCATCAAAACCGATGATGGCGAGAAGATGGAAGTAATGCTTGTTGTCGTGAAGCGGCAGGAACTTGAGCCGACGCTTGAGATTTTTCGAAATCTGGAATGCCGCTTGTCGTTGGTGGATGTCAGCATTCTTTCGGTGATGGCCGCATTGGAATATTTCCATCCTGAAGATTTCGCGGGACATGTCGGCCTTTTAGATCTTGGCACTGAGACCTCGACCCTTGGGATCGTCCGTGATGGAAAACCCCGTTTTGTCCGTGATATTTCTTACGGGACTTTCGATCTTCACAAACGGCTCAAGACCCGTTCCGATCTTTTAGACGAAAAGATCGAAAAGCTTTTCGAGAAAAATGAAACTCTGACGCTTGATCAGACGCAAGCGATCAAGGAAAGTCTTGAAGGGTTGATCGGGGATCTGCGCGTTTCCTTCGACTACTACCATGATCAGTCCGGGCAAGCGAGGCCTGTCACAAAGCTTTTTCTTAGCGGCGGGGTGTCTCACCCCGTGGTTTTGAAGGCGCTGAGCGAAGGGCTGCAGATCCCGGTGGTGAGTATGGACATTCTTTCAAAGATAAAATGGGCTCCGGACGTGGATCCTGAACTTCTTAAAACCCATGAGTCGCTCTTGCCCGTGCCTCTGGGTCTGGGGCTTCGCGACGAATGATCAAGATCAACCTTTTGCCCCAGGAGCTCCGGAAAGGGAAAGCGACCGCGACGCGTATTCCGTATATTCCGTTCGCCCTTTTGGCAGGAGTGCTTTTTCTTCTTATGACGTTTTTTTTCTATGGGGACTATCTCAGGGCTCGCTCAGCTTATAAAAATGTGCAAAAGGAATGGGTGAAGCTGAATCCCTCCATGTCACAGCTGAAGGCCATGGAGACCAAGATCGAAATTGAAATGAAGGGTGAAAAAGATTTTCTGGAGAAGAACGTGCTCAATACGGAATCTATGACGCAGATGCTTTTCTGGGTGAGCGAGTTCTTGCCGCCGAAGGGATGGCTCACGGAACTCAAAGCGGAACGGGAAGGTGAGGGATGCCGGTTGACCTTGAAGGGCGTGGTGTTGGCATCCCGAACACAGACGGGCATTGAACAGATCGAGGAGTATTTCCAGAAACTGAGAACAAAATTGCCGCCTCAGACCTCGGTTGCGTTGACGACTTCCAAGGAATCCTCAGAAAAGATTGCAGGAACCGCTTTTGCCGCAAATCTTGAATGGGGAGTGACCCAAAAACCATGAAACCGTTCAACCAATGGACCTCTGCCGATGTTATAGCCTTCGTGAAAAGTGTCGATAAAAGAACATGGTTGATCGTCCTTTCGTGTGCGGTGGTTTTTTTTCTGATGGTTGTTTTTTTGATTATTCCGGCGTGGATTGAACGTCCTTTGCTACGGCGCGATATCCAAAGTATGGAAGCTCAGATCCGCCAGATCAATGCCCTGAACCAGAAGCGGTTGGGTTGGGAAGAGGACCAGAATGTATTCGGCTCGCTCATTGAAAAGACCCGCGCGCGTGTTTTTACAGCCCAGGATATGGGCCTTCTTTTAGGACGGGTTTCGAAAATGGCAAGTGAGTCGCGCGTGGATGTGCTGGCCTCCAAACCTTTGACTGAGAAAGCGGTTTTTGCAGCACCGTATCACTTGAAATATCAGCCGAGCGGTTATGAATTTACGGTGCAAGGCGGTTATCATGATCTTGGAAGTCTGGCGAGCCGTATCGAGTCCTACGGGAAACTTTTGAGGATTCGGAGCATTGAAATCATGCCGGCGGAAAAAACGCCGGATCGGCATGTCGCGGAGCTGAAGCTTTGGGCGATCCTCAAAGCACCGCCACAGGTCGCGTCGGCGACGGGAGCGGGACATGCCAAAAAGTGACGGCAAATATTGTGGAGCTCTAAAGTTCCTAGCCTTGTTTTTTTTGTTTTTGACGCTGTGTGGCTCGCTTCGGGCGGAAGAAATCGCTTATGATTCCGGTAAACGTCGAGACCCTTTCGTGCCGCTTACGGCAGAGGATGTTTCGGTGACGGCATCCTCTTTGGGAGTCAACCTCGAGGGCATCATTTATGATCCGGGAGCGCAATCGATGGCCATCCTGAACGGAAAGACCTATCAGACGGGTGAGGCCGTCGGAGACGCGAAAGTCGTCAAAATCCTAAGGGACCATGTCGTGATCTCGGCGAATGGAGAAGAAAAGACGCTTTGGATAAGGAAAGAGGAAAAAACATAGGTTTTATGATATGATGGAGGCCGAGTGAACTTCATGAAACGACCAATCTATAATCTTATTCTTTTGATGGGTGTGCTGTGTCTTTTGGGCGTGACGAGCGTTGTCTCTGCCGCAGACCCGACTCCGAACGCTGTGACACAGAAGGCTTCTGTGCCGCCCGCGCCATCCGCACCTGCCGCTAAGGCCGTCCTTGCCCCGGTCGTGATTGCACCTTCTGCCCCAGTAGTCGGGAATGATACGATCAGTCTTGATTTTAAGGACGCTGATATCGGGAGTGTGTTGCGCGTGCTGAGTCTGAAAAGCAATGTCAATATTGTGACCGGCCCGGAAGTCACCGGTCTTGTCACTGTGCGACTCGACAATGTGCCCTGGGAAAAGGCGCTCGAGGTGATCTTGAGGACCTACGATTACGTCTATGAGAGGGACGGCAATATCATCCGTGTGACGACCCGTGACAAAATGAAGCTTGAACCTGTCGAGACAAAGACCTTCATCCTGAATTATTCGAAAGCCACCGAGATCCAAGCCTCGATCATGGACATGTTGAGTGAACGCGGGAAGGTGAAGCCCTCGGAACGCACCAATATGGTCGTCGTGACCGATATTCCGACCAACCTTTACCGCATCGGAGAAGTGATCAAAAAACTCGATAAAGTTACCTCCCAAGCTTTTATTGATTCGAAAATCGTGAAGACGGATCTTTCCAATACGGAAAAACTTGGTATTGATTGGAATGTTGTAGGGGGGCTTACTAAGGGGGCTACGAGGCCAACGACATTTCCGTTTATGCAGGGTCCTACGAGCGATTATCGGAGCTTTTTCCCTGCGTTGTCTGGGAGCACTTCGACATCTGCAACAACTTCAGGCACGACTACAACTACTAGCACGACAAGTCCGTACCCTGGAGAAAACAGGACTTTTCCGATGCCGCCAGCAGAGGCAACCGGCGGGTCATTCGCTTTTGGAACATTGGACTTCTCAAGTTTTTCTGCGATATTGAGTCTCTTGGAAACAAGGGTCAATACGAAGGTGGTTTCCAACCCCCGAGTCGTTGTTTTGAATAATCAGACAGCGACGATCCAGGTCGGCCAGGAGATTCCCATCCCCAGCTTTGAGAGAAATGAGCAGACGGGGAGCATGGTGATCACAGGTTTTAATTATCGGAATACGGGAGTGGTGTTGAATGTAACGCCGCATATCAATTCCGCGGAAGAAATTTTAGTCGATCTGAGCCCAGAAGTGAGTTCTGTGGGGCTTAACCAGGATTTTGGTGCCGGTCAGATACAAGCGCCTCGATTTGATACGACTAAAGCAAAAACACAGGTATTGATTCAAAGCGGACAAACGATCGCTATCGGCGGTTTGTTGACGGATCAAACGGGTATTAAAGAAGATAAGGTTCCATTTTTCGGGGATATTCCGTTGGTGGGTAAATTGTTTAGATCGAAAAATCCATCCTCATCGGCGAATCCAAGTACTCAAAAAGTTGAAACGCTCTTTTTTGTAACAGTTACTACGGTGGATTCGCAGGGACAGCCTGCGGGTGCCAAAGTTGACGGGAAGAATAACCAGTCAAAAGACGATCAGTCCCAGAAAAAAACGGCTGCAACGGATGCCGCTCCGGGGTTGAAGGGTTCTGAGAAGGTAGTGTCATCGGAAAACACGAACAAGGACAAGCCCGCCTAGGGTTAATGTTAGGTCCGGTCTTTGGGTCCTTTTGGGAAGGCTCTTGCAGGCCTTAGGGTTCGTTAAGGTTCCGCCTCGGAATAAATTGACGTTTTTTCTTTCTCCCAAGCTTTACACCCGCCTGGATTCTCCAAGATTCCGCCTTCAACAATGAACACCTAATACACCTACGTGGTGGAAATGGTTTTAAGAAAGGAAATTCAGTTTATGGAACGGCAAATTTTGATTTCGCAGGATGCTAATGAAAAACAGGTCGCCATTCTCGAAGATGGCCGGCTTGAGGAATTCTATATCGAGCGCGGGGACTCGAAGAAGCTTTTCGGGAATATCTATGAAGGGATCGTGAAGACTGTGATCCCGGGGATCGATGCCGCTTTTGTGGATATCGGAACCGGGAAAGATGGTTTTCTTTATGTCGGCGACGCGCTTCGTTCGCCTCTGGATCTCGACGCCGAATTTGATGATGGCGAAGAGAAAAAAACTGAGGGGACAGCTACTGAGGTTAAGCCATCCGAAGGTGTCGTGATTGAAGGGAATGTCCAGGGACAGGGGCAAGCCCAAGGACAGCCGCAGGTTCAAGTCCCAGCTCCCGTGCAAGGACAGGGACAGCCTCAGGGGCAAGGACGAGGCCAGGGACGGCATGGGGGGCGGGATCGTGGACGCGGAAGGCATCAGCAAGGCGGACGGCAGGGTGGTCGAAATCAGCCCCCGCATCAGCAACATCATCAGCCGCGACCTAGGATCGAAGATGTCCTCAAAGTGGGGCAGAAGGTCATTGTGCAGGTTGTGAAGGAGCCTCTCGGAAACAAAGGTCCGCGTCTTACGACGCAATTTTCGATCCCAGCGCGTTATCTCGTGATGATGCCAGGCGAATCAAAAATTGGGATTTCGCGGCGTGTGGAGAGCCGCTCGGAGCGTGAACGTATCCGGGGTATTTTTAGAAGTCTTGAGATCCCTAAAGGCGTCGGGTTCATCGTGCGAACGAACGCTGAAGGCAAAAGTGATGCGGATTTCACGCGGGATATCCGTTATTTGATCAGGCTTTGGAAGAAGATCCACGGGATGATCTCGGCTAAGAAAGCACCGGTCATGATTCATCAAGAGCTCGGGCTCGTGGAACGCGTGGTCCGCGATTACGTGAACGAAGAAACGACCAAGGTTGTGGTGGACCATCCTGAGATTTTCAAGAAGCTCAAGCGGTTCACTTCAGTCTATATGCCGGGGCAGGATCTGAATATCGAGTTCGCGAAAGAAAAGGGAAGTCTTTTTGAACGTCACGGACTCGAAAAAGAGATCGAACGCACGTTTCAAAAGAATGTTCATCTTAAGTCAGGTGGTTCGATCGTCATCGAACAGACTGAAAGTCTTGTGGCGATCGACGTGAATACCGGGAAATTCACAGGCAATAACCGGGGGCTCGAGGAGACGGTGTATAAGAATAACGTCGAGGCTGCCCAGGAGATCGCGCGCCAGTTGCGACTGCGTGATGTCGGCGGGATCATCGTCATCGATTTTATCGATATGGAGCAAGGTCAACACCGTCGCAACCTCTTTAATATCTTCAAAGAGGCGGTGAGCAAGGATCGCGCCAAGACCCATTTGGTGCAGGTTTCCGAGCTTGGGCTGATTCAGATGACGCGTCAGAGAATGCGTCCCTCTCTTGAGAGTGCGGTCTATGACACCTGCCCCTATTGCGAGGGGAAGGGCAATATCAAGTCGACGGCAACGATGTCGATCCAGGTGATTCGGGAATTGCGCAAGTCCCTGAAGGATTCCAGGGATCGCATCGTCAATGCGTACGTGCATCCGGATGTCGCGGAAAGACTTCTCCAGCAAGAAAAGAAGGCGCTCCGATATCTCGAGAAAAGTACGGGGAGCCGCATCTCGATCTATTCCGAGCCGACCGCGCATCGCGAAGATATTAATATCACATTCATTAAGTAGGACGAGAGATCCGAGACTACAGGCTAGAGACGAAAGGGTTTGATTTTAGTCTTTAGTCTGTAGTCTTTGATCTGGCTTTCAGTTATAATCTCCCTATGAATGCCTCTTTGTTAGTTCTCATCACAGTGGCGGTGTCTTTCTTCGGTTTTACCGCGGTTTTCTGGGTTTTGCAACGTTTGTCTAAACGAACTGCTGCTGACGAGAAAACTTTTCAGCCATTTCTCCAGCTTCAGCAGGAACTCCATAATCTCAATACAGCTCTGCAGGACCAGATCCAAACGCTCTCCCGTCAGATGAACGACCAGATGAAACAGAATTCCCAGTTCCTTCAGGAGAACCAGCAGAGTTACCGGCAAGTCATGGGAGATGTGCAACACCGGCTTGGTGTCTTGCAGCACGCCACGCAGTCCATGATGGATATCGGGAAGGACATCTCATCCCTCCAGGACATTCTCCGTGCTCCGAAACTTCGCGGAGGGATGGCGGAGTTACTCCTCGCCGAACTTTTACGACAAATCCTTCCGGAAGATCATTTCGCGCTCCAGTACCGTTTCGCGAATGGTTCTCAGGTGGATGCTATTATCCGGCTTGGCGAAGGACTGATCCCCGTGGATGCGAAATTCCCCCTCGAGAATTTTAAGCGTATCCTGGAGGCTGGCAGTGATGAAAAACAGGCCGAAGCACGGAAGGGTTTCTGGAAGGACGTCAAAAAACACATCGATGACATTGGCTCAAAATACATTCTGCCTGAGGAAGGCACTTTCGAATTTGCGCTGATGTACATTCCATCCGAAAGTATTTATTATGAAACGATCATTAAGGACGATGCGCAGAACGAAAGTCTTTCTGCTTATGCCATGAAACGCAAGGTCATCCCGGTCTCGCCCAACAGTTTTTATGTGTATCTCCAGTCGATCGTGCGTGGGCTCAAGGGCATGAGGATCGAGCGCTCAGCGCAGATCATTCTTGAAAATTTGGGCCAGTTGGAAGTCGACCTGGAACAGTGCCTTACGGATTTTGAGAAGATCGGAGGACACCTGGCTCATGCGCGCACGGCATATGAAAAGACCGAGCAGAGGTTCCAGAAATTGCGGAACCGGCTGAATGTTTTGGAACAACATCAGGGGCAAGGGGCAGGGTCGGTGCCTCAAGAGATCGCTTTGGAAAAAGATTCTTAAACCGTATCGTCATTCCTCGGAGGAGAAAACCATGAAACTTTTCAAGAAGATTGGTAGAGCGCTTTTTGGTGCGTCCAAATCCAAGAAGGTCGCAAAACCCAAAGGGAAAAGTTCTAAGAAGAAAACGGCAGCGCCCGCTAAGAAAAAAGCACCCAAGCCTTCGAAGAAGAAAGTTTCCAGAAAAAGTCCGGTTAAAACTAAAAGCAAAACGAAGAAGAAAAAAGTTCTAGCAAAAAAACAGCCGAGGATGGTGCGAGCTGCGTTGGCGGCTATGCCGAATGCGGAGGTCACGCATTATTTTCCGCATGTGAATGCCGCGGTGCTCAAGATCAAGACTGGAGAGATCCGGATCGGGGATGAACTTCTGTTTAAAGGCCATACCACGGATTTTAAGCAAAAGGTTATTTCTATGCAAATCGACCACCAACCGGTCATGATTGCCAAGAAAGGCGATGATTTTGGCGTTGAAGTAAAGTCCCGAGTTCGCGCCGGCGATCTAGTCTTTAAGAAGTAACGAATAAGGAGTTTGTGCCGATGGGTCAACATTACTTGCGTACTTACAAAGCGTTTGTCCTCGAAGAGGTTAAAAAAAATCTTCTGATTATTGGGGACCTCACCGGGAATTGCGCTGCCTGCAACGAGCTTGGGATCAACGCTTATGATGCCAAGGCCTGCCCCCAATGCGGGACGGTGTTCAAGTATATCGCGAGCCGACGGCTTGAAACGCATCCGTCGGAGCGATTCCAGCTTGCCAGACGTCTTGCCGAAAAACGGCCGGACCTTTTGTTGATCGATTATTTGGATTATCAAAAAGCCGCAGGCGATAAAGCCGCTCGCGATTTTTTTAGCCTCTGAATGAGTGGAGTGATATGAATTCGGGACCGATGGATCTGAGCGAGCCGAAGGGCCGGCTGGCGCGCGTAATTGTTAAAATCCTGAAAGACAAAGGATATACCGCGTATTTCGCGGGCGGCTGCGTCCGGGACCACTTAAGAGGTCAAAAGCCCCAGGATTTTGATATTGCCACGACCGCGACCCCTAACGAAGTCGAAAAGATCTTTCGCCGGACGATCCCTGTTGGTAAGCAATTTGGCGTGATGATCGTGGTCGAAGAAGAGACCCCTTTTGAGGTTGCGACCTTCCGCTGTGAAGGGGGGTACCAGGACGGCCGGCATCCCACCCACGTTTCATTTACCCAGCCTGAAGAAGACGCCAAGCGCCGTGACTTTACGGTGAACGGCATGTTCTATGATCCGTTCGCGGAGAAGGTGATCGATTTTGTCGGAGGCATCGAGGATCTTCCCAAAAAAATCATACGCGCGATTGGTGATCCTAAGGAACGTTTCGAGGAGGATAAATTGAGGCTTCTTCGCGCGATCCGTTTTGCTTCGACGCTTGGTTTTGAGATTGAGTCAAAAACTTGGGAGGCACTTCGCAAGAACGCTTCCAAGATCCACGAAGTAAGTCCCGAACGGATTCGTGAAGAGCTGGTGAAGATCTTTACGCGCTCCGGTGCGGCGCGCGGGTTTGTGCTGCTTTCAGAATCCGGGCTTATGAAAGAGATCCTGCCGGAAGTGGAAGCGATGCGAGGAGTGGAACAGCCTGAGAAATTTCACCCCGAAGGCGACGTCTATGAGCATACCCGACTTCTTTTGCAATTCCTCCATCCTCCGGTCTCAACCGTCCTTGCTTTTTCGGCGCTTTTTCACGACATCGGAAAACCTAAAACGTCCGCGATTCGCAAAGGCCGGCTGACCTTTTATGAACATTCCGAAGCGGGGGTGAAGATTGCTGGCGAGATCATGCGACGGTTGCGTTTCTCCAACGAGGAGATTGAGGGGGTTTCGGAATGTGTGGCCAATCATATGAAATTTATGGATGTTCAGAAGATGCGGTCGGGGAAGCTCAAGCAATTTATCAGCCGTCCGCATTTTGAGGAGGAAATGGAGCTCCATCGTGTGGATTGCACCGCAAGCCATGGGATGCTGGACAATCTCACGTTTCTCCGGGACAAGCTTAAGGAATACGAGCACGAGGAATTAAAACCCAAGCCGCTTGTGAATGGTCACGACCTCATGGCGCTTGGTATGAAACCCGGTCGGATGATGAAACCTGTTTTAGAGGAGGCGTTTGTTTTACAGCTAGAAGGTCGTTTCAAAAACAGGGAAGATGCTCTAGAATGGCTCAAGAATGCAATTTCTAAGTCATAACACAATGAGGAGGATTGAGTGATGAATCATTTAATGAAATTAAATGCGTTGTTGATGCTGGTGCTGATGTTTTCGGGATGCATGTCTCTCACGCAATCCGAGAAGAATGCGGTGTATGAGCTTAAAGCTTACGGGGTCCATCCTTGCGGTGTGAAGATCAAGGACCCAGCGGTTGCTGCATGGCTGAACTTGCTGCCCGGTGTGGGGCATTTCTACCTCGCGTCAGGGTCTGAAGAGAAACAGTTATGGGGAATGGCTTTCTTTAATCTCTTCACCTATCCGCTGTCATGGTTTTGGGGCATTCCGGGTGCTTACAGTGACGCAGGGGTTTTGAATAAAAAAGAACTGGTTCGTTTCTACCAATATGAGCCTGTGGGGCAAAAACGACTGCAGGAGCTTCGGAAAAAATACCGGACCGTGGAGCTGGGATTAAGCGAGATTGATTATAGCGACGGGCGAGTAAGGGCCTCGTGAATTCACGAAATTGTTTGCCGATTTTTCTATTGATCGGCGCGTGCATTTTTTCTTCGCCGCTTTTTGCCGAGATCGTTAAAGAGGTCGGGCCCAACGGGACGTTGATTCTTGAGAGCGGCAAACAAGTGACTCTGGCCGGGGTTGAAATGGACCGGGAAGGAATTTCAGTTCTCCGGGTGCTTGTTCAGAAGCAGGACGTGAAGGTTCAATTACTTGCCAATTCTGCTTTGAGTGCTCAAGAATCTGCTTATGTGTATCTCCAGGCGAAATACTTGAGATTCCCCGCAAAGTTAAATGAGGTCCCCGATGAACACGAAGTTCTTATTAATGAATTCCTGGTGAGGATCGGCGCCGCGAAAGTGGCTTCGGCTCAGGACTTCAGCCACAAGGCCAAGTTCCTGAAAGTCCAGGAAGAAGCCAGGAAAAAAGGTGAGGGCGTATGGTCGTACGAGGTTTCCTGAAATTGCTCGGCGGGCTGTTCATTGCGTTTTTAATCCTTGGGATCGGCGTGGGAGTCGTTGGTTTTTTTGCGATACGGAACTTCGACCCCAATATGTTCCGGGCGGAATTAGAAAAACAGCTCACCCAGCAGACCGGTTTTCGTGTGGAACTCGGCTATATCAAACTGCAATGGATGCCCCAGCCGCAGCTCCAGGTTTCCGGGCTTAAGTTCTACCATCCTAAAAGTCTTGAAAAAATCCTGCAAAGCGACCAAGTCCGGATTGACGCGGATCTGTCTTCAATCTGGCAAAAGCATTTCAACATGGCTCAAGTCCTGATCCAGAGCCCCGAGATCTTTCTTAGGCGTAATCGGGATGGGGTCTGGAACTGGCAGGCTGACAAAGGATTGCTGACCCCTCCGCCGGTCGCTGCGCCCATGCTCTCTCAAGGCAGTTTCATCCCGACGGCCGAGGCTTCAGAAGGAGCCGAAAGTATTTCGCTGAAGAACCTGGGTGGTGTCGCCCAAGGTTGGGAATTTGGGGTGGGTAAGATTCTCGTGCGGGATGCGACAGTCCACTTCGAGGATGGGACAGTTCAGCCGGCCTATACACTTGAGATTAAAAATCTGAGCGTTGACGTTCGCCAAAAAGAAACCAATGCTCTCTTCCATTTTTCGGCAAGTGCGACTTTATTTAATGCCATGACAAGGAACCTGGAGGTGGAGGGGGATCTTGACTTGGCGTCGCGGTCGCTGGATCTTGTGCTTCGCTACGGTCCTGAAAAGGTGGTGTTCAAAGGCCGTCTCGAGGTGATTACCACGCTGCCGCATTTTGAGGGGACGCTTGAGGTTCATGATCTGGATATGGAATCGGTGATCCCGGAAACTTATAAGAAGGGCGATTATGTGGCGGGCCGTCTGAGTGCCAAGGCACAGCTTTCGTTCGATGGCGCAAATCCTGTCATGATCGAGCGATCTCTGAAGGGGCAGGGAACAATCGAGATCCTAGAGGGGGCCCTTAGGAACCGGAATCTTATCAAGGAGGTTTTTGACCGTCTTTCTCCGGTGTTGGCGATAACGAACTCTTTAGGTGGGGAGCTCCCGCCACAGTTGGGTGAGATGATGGCGGGCCGTGATACGCCTTTTCAGTCATTGCAAGTGACGTTTGGGGTGCAGGAGGGGATTGGGAGTGTCACTGAGTTCCGGTTAATGCATCCCAACTATCAATTGTCCGGCCAAGGGACCTATGGGATTCTAGATAAGCGTGTCGAGGGTTCTCTCCAGTTATTGTTATCCCAGTCTATCTCCGCATACTTGGTGAAAAAGATCCGAGAAATGGAATTGATCGCAGACCGGAACGGCCAAGTCATGATTCCGTTCCGTTATAGCGGTGTTTTCCCCGACGCCGCGGTCCAGCCGGACCTTAGCTACATCGGTTCGAGACTGCTGCAGGGCGGGACGGATCAGCTTCTCAATCGAGGGTTTGAACAACTATCCAAATATCTGGAGCGAAAGAAGAAAAAATGAAAAAAATACTGATTACGGTCAGCGGTAAAGATAAGCCCGGGATCATCGCCAAGGTGAGCGGCCTTTTGTTTGCTCGGGGATGCAATCTTGAGGACATCAGTATGACCCTTTTGGAAGGGCAATTCGCTATGATGATGACAGCCTGCTTGTCGTCGTCAGGGTCCCTAGTCCGTGTGTTGCAAGGTTTGGAACTTCTCAAAGGCAATCCTTGGTCCTTGGATTGTTATGTAACCGCGTTGGAAGGGACAATTCAGAATGGAAAAAAACACGCGCAGGGCTCGCTCCCTCATATGGTCACAGCCTTTGGCAAGGATCGAGCTGGAATTGTTTATGAGGTGAGCCGTGCTTTGGCGGGGGTGCGTGTCAATATTACGGATCTCGATAGCCGGATCTTGGGTAGGGGTACCAAGATCACTTACGCCATGCTTCTGGAGGTGGATGTTCCCGGTAAAGCAGTTTTGGCAAAACTCAAAACTCTTTTGGCAAGGGTCTCCAAGAAGTTGAAAATCGAGATCCAGATCAAGCCTTTGGAACGCGTTTCCCTGTAATTGCAGATGAAGCCTTCTTCCATCCGGACTTTTCCCGATCCGATTCTCAGAAAAAAAACGCAATCGGTCACAATATTCGATCGCTCACTCCTGAAGCTGGTAGCTTCTCTGGTCCGTGTCATGAAAAGCCAACCGCATGGGATCGGTATCGCTGCACCACAAATCGGAGTCGCTAAGTCTCTTGCGATCGTGGATGTCTCAAAGCGCGATCCAAAAGCAAAGCGTCTCATTCTTGTTAATCCCGTGATCCTCGAAAAAAAAGAGCCGGAAACGCGAAAAGAAGGGTGTATGAGCTTTCCGGATTACACAGCGTTTCTGAAACGTCATCGGTGGGTACGCTTGCGCTGGCAGAACGAGCGCGGGGAGTTGAACGAAAAAATCAGCACGGGGATTGAAGCGATTTGCGTGGAACACGAGGTCGACCATCTCAACGGAATTCTTTTCATCGATCACGTTACCTGCCTCAAGACGGATCTTTTTCCGCGATCTTTTTCTAAGTAAAACGGATTGATGGTTGGATGAGATCCTGTAGCGCCGCCTGGATCTCGAAATCATCAATGGACCTTTATCCCTTCGAAATAAAATAAATCCAAAAAAATACTCAAGTTTGAGAAAGTTTTTACGAGAGCTTAATAATTTTCAAGCCTTTCTATTGGGAAAACTAGCAGGAACTAGCAAAAAACAACATCGTAAAGTTTGACAAAAATCCTAAGTGCGGATATAATTTTTTTAGAGGCGCATTTAACGCGTGAACACTATATGTGGACATGAGATGCGAAAACTAGAGCATGGATAAAACCATGATCGAGTTTTTTGCTTTTTATTTTGTTTTTATAATTTTTAAAGTGAAGTGATGAGGGGAGTAGCGCGTATGTTTGAAGCGTATCACAACGAGAGAAAACCGTGGGGGGTTAAGGCGGTCAGCCTCTTTGTGATCTTCACTTTTCTGGTGACGCAGAGCGATGTTAAACTTGGTTTTGCCGCCATGGCGCCGAGTGCTCCCGTTGTAGCTCCTTCGCCTGATCTTAATAAATCCGACAAGATTCATTTTATGCAGGACCTGGATAAGCAACAGCATGATCTTCAAGGCCAGACAAATCAGAATCCTTTGAATGCTGTCGCACCGGATCAGAATCAGAAAAATCCTTTTGCTGGCGATGTTCCGCAGGGCCAGACACCTCAGATCTCCACTTCGTTTTTAAGTAGCATTAATCCGCTGCGTTCCGGCGATACCAAAGTTCTGGTGAGCGAAAATCCGAAGCCAGATGAAAAAGGCATCGTGTCTGTGGAGTATGCGGATCACACTTATTTTAAGTATAACAACGCGACCAGCAAGATTATTGAGATCTGCGATTTCACGAAGTCTGTTCTGGATCCTCAAACGGGTACGGCTCGTTATGATCTTGAGATTCGCCGGTTTGATTACGGTACGGATCTCGGAGGTTCCTACGTTCGCATTACCACATCGGATCCTAAGGATTCCGGTGCGTTAAGCGCCTATCAAAAATTTTCGGTGGAGCAAGACGGACAATTAGGGGGTTTCCTCGGGGATGGTTATCTTGTAAATAATGAATCGGGCGAAAATGTGGAAATTCCCATGACGATCTCTAAAGGAGATCTCGTGACGACTTACGATCGCAGCGGAGGGAATGCCTTCTATATAAAGAAGACCTATCAGAAGATTTCTGAAAGCTTGAATCGGCTTTTGAGCTATGAAAAGGTCCAGCGTGACGGAAATGATACGATCCTCGATATCAGCTATAACGATACGAAAGGTACGATTACGGTAATCGACCGGTCTCCAAGCGGTGGTTCAGCCCTGGAAACGGTTAATTTTTGGGAGTACAAGCTTGCGGAGGGAAACCAGCGCGGCGATCTTTTGGCTGTAGGAGAGATGGAAGGTAAGCTCGTGGATCCGAAGATCCTTTCCCGGGCGGATATTACCGCGTCAACCTATACGTTTACTTCTATGAAGGATCCGGGTCAGCTCACGATCATTGAACGTCTTAAGAATGGCGGTTTAGGCCGCATTCTGCGGTACCGCGTCGACGGCATTGATCTGGAATATGTCTATGAGAAGGACGCTTCTGGGAATGAGACGATTACGGTACTCAATTACACGACAAACACCTTTCTAAAGATGGGCTTTCTTCCAGGGACGGCACCGAGTACGTCGAGTGGTTTGATCGACAGTCCCCAGAATATCATCGAAGCCGGGACATTCACGATGACCGGGACCAATCCTCAATATAAGAAGCTTCTGACGAAGGTCCAGGGAGAGTGGATCGTTGCGGATCCGACCGACGGACGGATCTTTGACGTTTATGCGGCATTCCCGAGCAACGATTGGGGAGGATTGATACGGAGCCGGGGGCCGCCTCTTCTGGGAGAAACAACCCCCGTGGATTATCGTTATGAATACGATACCACGAACCGTCGGGTTTACGCCTTTGACCTTACCCACCAGACTTATTCCCTCTACCAATTAGAGACCCAGCCAGTTTCCTACAATCTCCTAGAACAAGGCACGTTTTCACTTACTTCTCAAGGAGAAATAAAAAATCTCAAGCCGACGTTAACGCCCTCTACCTACGTCTATGACGCGGTTCAGGCCCGTACTTTTGATTATGCCTATGACCTTTTAAACCAGGAGAATGTTTCCGCAGCGGTGATTGTTGACGATCTGACGGAATCCGATCTTAAGCGGCTCCTCTCTATTAATAAGGAGGTTGGGGTCTTAGTCCTTTATGGGCGCATTGTTCTGTTCACAACGAGCAATACCGAAGAACTCTATGTCTCCCCAGCTGTTGCCGAGCTTATTAAGGGAGCCGATTTTATTGCCCACACTCATCTCGTCAAGGCGACGGGGCCGAGTGCCTTGGATCTTGAGATGGCAGGAACGAATGCCGAATATGTGATTACCGACGAAAGTATTTATGCCTACAATCAAAGCGGGATCCTGTCTTCGGAAGATCCAAGAGCTGCTTTCTTTAAAGCTCTATTGACTGCGCAAATGAGCAGTCCCTCCACTCCGGTCGAAGAGGCCCGTGCTCGTGAGTCCCTTAGTCGCTTCATTAACGCTATGGATAACTACAATGCGCTCCCGGCGGAGGCACGTACTCTTTTCAGAGCCGGTGACCTGACGCCTGACGAGATCAAGGCGTTTACGCTGGCGGAGACCGATTTGACAAGGATGACCACGCTCGCTTCTTCCAACTTTACCAGAGAAGTGATCACGAGCCCGAGCGTGAATCTCTACCAGGTCAGCTTGATGTTGTTGAACAATCATTATCGGTATTCGGTGGATATCAATTTGAATACGGCGATCCTGACCCGCATTACTCAGCAGGACGGGACGATACAGAATTTGAACCCTGACGGGTCGCTGGCTTCGCTCGTTCATCCGGATGGAAGCCGCGAGGATTATATCTATGTGAGCGGCAGTTTAAATCAGCGTAAGTCTTTTAGCGCAGCGAATGTTCCTCTCACGATCGAGACGTTCAATGTCGCAGGGCGTGTGATCAAGTTCGAGGACCTCGTGCAGGGAACGGTGTCGAATTATGTTTATAACGATGCGACCAGTACCTACACCGTGACCATGATCGGACAGGTGCAGACCTGGTCCTACGGTGCTAACAACCAGCCGTTCACGGGAAGTGATGATTGGATGAAAGGTCTTTCGTTTACTCGGGACGGGGATCAGATCAACCAGACTTACAATCAGCAGGGTCGGCTCATCCAGGAAGCTAATGAGACGAAGGGGACGGTTGTCGGTTATGCCTATGACGATACAGCAAAGATCTACACCGTAACCATGACCGGGCAGGTGCAAACTTGGTCCTATGGTGCTAACAACCAGCCGTTCACGGGAAGCGATGATTGGCTGAAGGGGCTTTCGTTTACGCGGGACGGGGATCAGATTAGCCAGACTTACAATCAGCAGGGCCGGCTTATCCAGGAAGCCAATGAGACGAAGGGGACGATTGTTGGTTATGCCTATAACGATACGGCGAAGACCTATGGAGTGACCACGGGTGCGCAGATTCTCACCTATTCGTATGGCGGCGATCAAAAACCGCTAACGAATGATGACTTGTTGCTGAGTGCCAGTGGTATCGATGATAACGGGAAGGCGTACGTTCAGGAGTTCGATCCCCAGGGCCGGGTCATCAATACGGATTCGTATGAAGCACTCGGCACGACTCCTGAGACTTACGAGCGCCGGCTCGGGGTTTATGTGTACGCGGGGAACCAGGTATCGATCCAGACGAAGAAGCAATCGAATGGCGCATTGCTTTCGACGCAGGTGCTGGACCTTGGCGCGGATGGGAAGGTGGGTGGCGAGGGTGCGAATAAAGATATTTTGATCAGTTACTCGAGTCCTGGGGCGGCGCAGGAGATGTACACGGGGGCGGATTCCGGGAAGATCCATTTCTTGCGCGGGACGGATGATAGCGGGAAGGCGTACGTTCAGGAGTTTGATCTTCAGGGTCGGGTCATCAATACGGACACATTCGAAGCTCTCGGCACGACTCCCGAGACGTATGAACGGCGTCTTGGTGTTTACACGTATACCGGGAACCAGGTGTCGATCCAGACGAAGAAACAATCTAATAATGCGTTGCTTTCGACGCAAGTGTTGGATCTTGGCGCGGATGGTAGGCTTGGGGGTGGGGATGATTCCCTTATTCACTATGATTCTACGGATGGACACGGGCATTCCTCTATATATACGTATGACGCTCAGGGCCGGATCATTCTGGCGGATTACTACACGGATTTGGGGGAGCACCAGAAGCAGATTTATAACTGGGGGACCGCGGGCCAGGTAACGATCACAAGCGTGAATCCATTGAATGGTTCCGTTTTAAATTCGATCACGTATCAGCCCGGAGTGGACGGAAAACTTCTGACGAGTGACGACGTCGTGAAATCCAAGACCGGCCGGTTCGATGGCGTGGATTCGAAAGAGAAACCGTATATTTATGAGTACGACGCTCAAGGCCGGATCGTTCTTGCTGATTATTTCACGGACGCCGGGGAGCATCAGAAACAGGGGTATGATTGGTCTGTCTCCGGGAAAGTCACGATCTCCAGTTTTGATCCGGAATCCGGAGCCTTGCTCAGTCGTCTGACGTATTTACCGGGTCCTGATGCTTTGCTTCTGACGAATGATGATCTGGTGGACACGCAGACCGGTACTTTCACGGGAACGGACACCAAAGGTCATCCTTAT